>CAJDTR010000045.1_pt2 | contig 26984 bp, 21 predicted proteins | sample 7389891 | NCBI WGS metagenome assembly CAJDTR01 (sample SAMEA7055657, study PRJEB34461) | soil metagenome | biome: terrestrial ecosystem; feature: Peninsula; material: soil | place: Antarctica | collected 2016 | reverse complement strand
GAACGTATCGCGCGCGCTGTGCCCGACACTGAGCACGACATGGTCTGCGCGCAGATGTTCGTCGTCGGCCAGGATCACGCCGCGCACGTGGCCTTGCTCGATCAGCAGATTGTCGACGCGGCAGCCGAAACGGATCGTGCCGCCAAGCGACTCGATCGTTGCGCGCATGCTTTCGACCACGGTCACCAGACGAAACGTACCGATATGCGGCTTGGCCACGTGAAGAATTTCCTCTGGTGCGCCTGCCTTGACGAATTCGTTCAGTACCTTGCGCCCGTGATGCGCTGGATCGCGGATCTGGCTGTAGAGTTTTCCATCGGAAAAGGTGCCGGCACCGCCTTCGCCAAATTGCACGTTGGATTCGGGGTTGAGTTCGCGCTTGCGCCACAAGCCGAACGTGTCGACCGTGCGTTCGCGCACCGCCTTGCCGCGTTCGAGGATGATCGGGCGAAATCCCATCTGCGCGAGGATCAATCCAGCGAACAATCCGCAGGGTCCGGTGCCGATCACGATCGGGCGCAGGAAATCGCGTGCGGGTGCTCGCGTGACGAAGCGATAGCTCAGGTCCGGAGAAATCGCGATCTTTGCGTCGTTGCGCGGACGCCGCAGGATTTCCTCATCCCGCGTGGTGCGCACATCGACGCTGTAGATCAGCACGATCGCATTGCGGCGGCGCGCGTCGTAGCTGCGCCGGGCGATCGAAAAGTCGATCAGGGCCAGCGGCTCGATGCCGAGGCGCGCGACAATCGCGTTCGTCAACGCGTGCTCGTCGTGATCCAGCGGCAGCATGATGTCGGTCAGTCGCAACATGAGGTTTCCGGATTTTTCCAGCGCAAGGCAGTGGAAAGCGTGGTCGCAGACTTCATTCGGCGACGTTCTTGGCTTCGGCGGTGGCCAGCAATTCCGGCTGGCTCAAGCGGGTCGGCCGCTGCAGCAACGGGTAGGCGAGAACCGCGCCGAGAATGATTGCGACACCGGTGTAAAACAAGGGCGTCAATTCGTGTTGTTCGCCCAGCAGCAACGCCGCGAGCACGATCGCGTAGACCGGTTCCAGGTTGACCGCGAGCTGCGCCGCAAACGCACTCATGTGGCGCAGCGCGACCAGCGAGAGGGTGAAAGGCAGCAACGTACACGCCAGCGACAACGCGAGCAGCAGCGCGGCATCTCGCAGTCCCGGCAACACGAATGGATTGCCGCCAAGCGCCGGAAAAATCTGCGGCATCAGGGGCGCGAGCAAGGTCAGTACGAGAGTGCCAGCGCCCAGTTCGATGCCCGTTACCGCGAGTGCATCGCCATGTTCGACGAGGCGTTTGTTGAGCGAGCCGAACAGCGCTACAAACAGCGCCGACAGAGTGCCAACGGCGATGCCGAGGCGCATCGAGGACGGCACGCCGCCAACGACGAACGCAACGCCCGGCAGTACCGCAATGCCGAGGAAGAGTTCACGCACGCTGAAACGTCGTCCGGCGAGTTTGGGTTCGATCAACGCCGTGAACGGTGTTGCCAGTGCGATGCACGTCGCGCCGACCGATGCGTTCGAAAGCTTGATCGCACCGTAAAAGGTCAACCAGTGCATTGCGACCAGTACACCGATACCGGAGTACGCCAGCATGAGTTTCGCTGGAATGGCGCGCAGGCCTCGCCACGTACGCGGCAGCAGGGCGAGCGCGGCAACGACGAGCACCATACGCCACCAGACCAGAGGCAGCGCGGTCAGCGAAATCAGTTTGCCGAGAATGGCGGTGAAACCCCACAACACCACGCAAATGTGGATTTGCATCTGCGCGCGGGCGGAAGGCGAAAGCGCGCTCACGAAAGATTTCCTGAAGATCGAGACAAATGCCCAACATGCAACGCGACGGTTGTGCGCAGTGTAAACGGCGCTGCGGTAAATCCCGTCTCAAGTACCGGAGAACTAATCTCGAAAATTGTCGAACTGCAGCGGTACCTCGAACTCGCCCTTGCGCAGCAGGGCCATTGCGCTCTGCAGATCGTCGCGCTTCTTCCCGCTGATACGCAGCTTGTCGCCATTGATCTGCGCCTCCACCTTTAGCTTGGCTGCCTTGATCTGGCCGATGATCTTCTTCGCAATCGGTTGCTCTATACCTTGCTTGACCGTGATCTTCTGCTTTGCGCTGGCAAGATTGATTTCCGGCTCGGCGGCATCGAGGCAGCGCACATCGATGCCACGAGCGGTGATGCGTGCACGAAGAATATCGAGCATCTGCTTGAGCTGGAAATCGCTCGGCGCCGATTGCGTGATGACCGTATCGTCCAGCTCGAACGTGGCGTCGCTGCCCTTGAAATCGAAGCGGTTGGATAATTCGCGGTTGGCTTGGTCGATCGCATTGGTCAACTCGTGCTTGTCGACTTCGGATATCACGTCGAAGGAGGGCATGGCGGTTTATCGAAGGGGGCGTGGAATGAATTCTAGCGGCAATGGCATGCGTGCGTCGTGGGCGTCGGAAGCTGGTTTGGGTATCCTTGGCCGATGCGAAAACTCCCTTTGCGTCAGTTTGTCATGGTTGCCGCACTTGGCCTGCTAGCCGCCTGCGCGCGCGCTGGCAATGCCATCGAAAGCCGCCAGGTTCGATTCGATGGTTCCGATTTTCGCGTTGTCGACATCGATCTGGCGCGCGACACGCTGGAATTGCATTGGCGCGACACTTCCGGCAACGCGCTCGGCAGCATCGATGCTCTGAGCGAGTGGGGGGTGTCGCAAAATAAAATATTGCGGTTTGCAACGAATGCCGGCATCTACGATCAGCAAGTGCGTCCACTCGGTTTGTTCATCGAAAATGGCCGCATGCTGCGGCCCTTGAACACCACCAGGGCAGCCGGACGCAGTGGCAATTTTTCGCTCCAGCCAAACGGCATTTTTTACCTCGACCAACGCGGTAATGCCGGTGTCGTGACGACCGAACGCTGGCGCAAGCTTGCGATCGACGCGCGTCTGGCTACGCAGTCAGGTCCCATGTTGGTGGTCGATGGCGCCATCAATGCGAAATTTGATGCGCAGTCTGACAGCCTCAAATGGCGCAGCGGGGTGTGTGCCAAAACACCACAGCGGGTGGCATTTGCAGTCAGTACAAGCCCGGTCACCTTCCATGCGTTCGCACGTCTTTTTCGCGACGAACTGGATTGCCGCGACGCCTTGTATCTGGATGGGACCTTGTCGCAGATTTATGTCCGCGGCCAGGGTTTCGCCGGCGCCCCGGCGCTGATGCTCAAGCCCTACGCCGGCATATTCGCGGTCTTCACGGACAGCCCGCGGGCCAGGTAATCCACGCATTGGCCATGCGCCACTAGTACCGAGGTGCCACACTGAAGTCGCTGCCACGATGGTCCTGCGCCGATCGGTTCGCTACCATCACCCACGCATTGCCCGGATGGCGAAATCGGTAGACGCAAGAGACTTAAAATCTCTCGGGGGCAACCCCATGCCGGTTCGATTCCGGCTCCGGGCACCATACATGCCGCGCATCGACGATGCGTGACTCAGGTTTCGCGCAACACCATCAAACGCCGCTCGGTCATGTCCTCGATCGCGTAGCGGATGCCTTCGCGGCCAAGCCCGGAGAGTTTCACGCCGCCGTAGGGCATGTTGTCGACGCGAAAGCTGGGGATGTCGTTGATGATGACGCCGCCGACGTCGAGTTCATCCCAGGCACGCGTCGCATGCGCGAGGTCGTTGGTGAAGATGCCGGCTTGCAGGCCGTAGTCGGAGGCATTGACGGCGGCGAGTGCGGCGTCGAAGTCGGCGAATTTCGCGAGCACGGTTACCGGACCGAAGGCTTCCTGACAACCAAGCGGGGTAGCGTTTGGCACATCCTCCAGCACGCTCGCTTCGAGCATGTTGCCCTTGCGTTTGCCGCCGCAGAGAAGTCGCGCGCCAGCCGCAGTTGCCTGGGCAATCCAGGATTCGAGCCGCTTTGCCGCCGGTTCGTCGATCATCGGGCCGAGGAACGTGTCTTTGTCTTTCGGATCGCCGGATTTCAATTTGCGGGCGGCAGCGACAAAGCGTTCGCGCACCTCGTCGTACAACGATGCATGAATCAACACGCGCTGCACCTTGATGCAGCTTTGTCCCGATTGGTAGTAACTGCCGAAAATCAGCCGCTCGACTACGTGATCGAGATTCTGTTTCTGATCTGCATCGACAATGCAGGCCGCGTTGCCGCCGAGTTCAAGCACGACTTTCTTGCGCCCGGCTTTCGCTTTCAATTGCCAGCCGATCTGGCCTCCGGTGAAGGAAAGCAGTTTCAAGCGCTCGTCGCTGACAAACGGATCGGCGTCTTCGACGTGGCAGGGCAGGATCGAGAATGCGCCTTTTGGCAGGTCGGTATCCGCCAGAATTTCGCCGATGATCAGCGCGCCTACGGGCGTCTTCTCCGACGGTTTCAACACGAACGGGCAACCTGCCGCGATCGCTGGCGCAATCTTGTGCGCGACAAGGTTGAGCGGAAAATTGAATGGCGTGATAAACGAACAGGCGCCGATCGGAACACGCTGAACGAAGCCGCGATAACCTTCAGCCCGCCTGGAAATTTCAAGATTCAGCACTTCTCCGCCGATGCGCACCGCTTCTTCGGCGGCAATCTGGAAGGTGTCGATCAGTCGCGTGACTTCTCCCTCGGCGTCCTTGATCGGCTTGCCGGCCTCGATGCACAAAGCCATCGCCAGATCGTCAAAGCGCTCGCGAAAACGCGCTACGCAGTGTTCGAGTACGGCCTTTCGTGCGAAGGCGGGGAAGTTGCGCATAGGCTTCTCGGCCGCGTACGCGGCGGCGATGGCTTGCTCGATTGTGGCAGGGTCCGCCAGTGCGACACGTGTCGCGATTGTGCCGGAATATTTATCGAGCACATCGAGCGCGGTGTTGGCCTGCACCGCCGCATTGGCCAGATAGTACGGATACGCCGGCGCAAGCATCGTCGATCTCCTGCGATTGGTTGAGGACCAGTTGTGCAACCGCGCTCTTTATGGGTCCCGACGAACGCCCAGTCCATTCGCTGTGACGAGACCGTTTTTGGATTCGTCTTGCGCCAACGGCAGCACGCCCAGCGCTGCACTTTCATCATCGGACATCGCGGCTGAATAAAGGATTTTCCCGACGGTTGCACCGCTGTCGTCGAGGATCGGCGCACCCGTCAAAGGCGCCACACCGTCAATGCGCAGGCGTTGCAGATGCCGCTTGTTGCCACCGCGAAAATGCAGGCGAACGGCGATTTCCTGACCAGGGTAACAGCCCTTGTCGAAGCGGATTGCCCCGAGACGCTCGAGATCAAGCGCCTGCGGCACGAACTCGCCGGCAAGCGCTGGCGCCAGCAGAGGCAGACCGGCTGCGATGTCGGCTTGGCGCCAGCGATTCAAGGCGTCGGGCGAGTCAGCACAACCAGCGTGTGGTGCAAGCCAGGCAATGCGTTCGTCGGCTCCGGGTAACGTAAAAGCGAAGCCGCCGGCATGCGGCGTGATCTGCTGAAGAGTGGACAGCCCAGTCGCCAGTTCGTCCGCATCGAGCGCATGCACGTGCCAATCCGCACACATGTCGATCTTCACCGCCGCACGCATCACGAAGCGCGCAAGCGCCTCACGCATGGCCTGCGCGCCCCCGAGCGGGAGCCATGCGATCAGTCGCGACGGCTCGGCATGGATAAGCGCAAAAAAGAACCGCACGCGTCCTTGCGCATCCAGCCATGCACTCCACTGCCACGCGCCAGGCACGAGCGATTTCACGTCGTTGCTGAACTGGGCGTGCGCGAATGCCGTCGCGTCAGCGCCATGAAGGATCAGTAATTCGGCTGGGCAAAGCGATATCGGCATGGGGCAAATGTTCGGCTGGAGTACCGCGGCACTCTAGCATTCGTTGTCCGAATGTCTGCGCGAAAACAAGCGAAGTGCGCATGATCCACGGCTCCCACCCCCTATTCGCGAGTACAGCAGTATTGTCTCGACCGACGACTGGGTTTAACCTGCGCATGGCACCGCGCCATCCCGCAATCCCGAACGTTTCGCGCCGGGCACAACCTGCCCACGGCGGTTCCTCGCTTGCGGACAAGTTATCGGCGTCGCGTTCCAGTTGATCAACGCGGGCGCCACCTTTCGTCAGCACGAGCGAATCATGCCAGCCACTGCGCGACCTTTGTCACCCTTCATCACGGTCTACCGCTGGCAAATCCAGATGGTGACCTCGATCCTGCATCGCATCACCGGGGTCGCACTCGCGCTTGGAACCCTCGTGCTTGTATGGGCCCTGCTTGCACTGGCTTCGGGTCCCGCTGCATACGCGCAGGTAATGGGGTTCTGCGCCTCGTGGATCGGCGTGATCATGCTGCTCGGCTGGACCTGGGCATTGTCCTTCCATCTACTCAACGGCATTCGCCATCTGCTGCAGGACATCGGCCTGGGTTTCGAGATCCCGCAGTTCGTGCGCAATGGCTGGCTGGCGACCATCGGCAGCTTCGTGCTGACCGTGCTGGTGTGGACTTGGGTACTGATGCAGGGAGCAGGCGCATGAACGATCGATACCGCACCCCACTGAAGACAGCGATCGGCCTCGGTTCAGCCCGCTACGGCGTGCATCATTTCGTCGCGCAGCGATTGACCGCTGTCGCCTTGATCATGCTTGGCGCATGGTTCGTGTGGCTGGTGCTGACCTTGTTGCACAGCGACTACGCAAGCGCGCACGCGCTGCTGGCGCAGCCGTTGAATGCATTGCTGATGATCGCGTTTTCGATCACCGCGTTCTGGCATGCGCAACTCGGCCTGCAAGTGGTGGTCGAGGACTACGTGCACACGCGCGGACTCGCCTTTGCACTGCAGGTCGCAATCAAGTTCCTGTGTTTTCTCGGCGCCGCCGCCAGCGTGCTTGCCGTCATCCGCATCATGTTGGGGCGCTAATCCGAATGCAGAGTTACAAGATCCAGGAACACAACGTCGATATCGTCGTGGTTGGCGCCGGTGGCGCCGGATTGCGCGCCACCTTCGGTCTAGCCGCGACGGGACTCTCGACTGCGTGCATCACCAAGGTTTTCCCCACACGCTCGCACACGGTTGCGGCGCAGGGCGGCATTTCGGCGGCACTCGGCAATATGGGCGAGGATGACTGGCGCTTCCATTTCTATGACACGGTCAAGGGCGGCGACTGGCTCGGCGACCAGGATGCGATCGAGTACATGTGCAAGGAAGCCGCGGCCGCCGTCATCGAACTCGAGCATTACGGCGTGCCGTTTTCGCGCACCGACGAGGGCAAGATCTACCAGCGCCCGTTCGGTGGCATGACGACGCACTACGGCAAGGGTACCGCGCAGCGCACTTGCGCCGCGGCGGACCGTACCGGCCACGCGATCCTGCATACCTTGTATCAGCAGTCGCTCAAGCACAACGCGCGCTTCTTCATCGAATATTTCGCGCTTGATCTGATCTTCGACGACGAGGGCGTGTGCCGCGGCGTGCTGGCCCTCGACATGTCCGAGGGTAGCTTGCATCTGTTTCGCTCGCACGGGGTGGTGCTGGCAACTGGTGGCTATGGTCGCGCCTATTTCACTGCGACGTCGGCGCATACCTGCACCGGCGATGGCGGCGGTCTGGCCCTGCGTGCGGGGCTTGCCATGCAGGACATGGAATTCGTGCAGTTCCACCCCACCGGCATCTATGGTGCCGGCTGCCTGATTACGGAGGGCGTGCGGGGCGAGGGCGGCTTTCTCACCAATTCAGAGGGCGAGCGTTTCATGGAGCGCTACGCGCCGAACGCGAAGGATCTGGCTTCGCGCGATGTGGTAAGCCGCGCGATGACCATCGAGATTCGCGAAGGTCGCGGCATTGGCGAGCACAAGGATCATCTCAATTTGAATCTGATGCATCTGGGTGCCGAAGTACTGCACGAAAAGCTGCCGGGCATTTCCGAAAGCGCGCGCATTTTCGCCGGCGTGGACGTGACCCGGCAGCCGATTCCGGTAAGCCCGACGGTGCACTACAACATGGGCGGCGTGCCAACGAATCATCACGGCGAAGTCGTGCGCAATGTCGGCGACAACCCCGATGCACCCGTGCCGGGTCTGTATGCGATTGGCGAAGCGGCGTGCGTATCCGTGCACGGCGCCAATCGGCTCGGTTCCAATTCGCTGCTCGACCTGGTGGTTTTCGGCCGCGCCGTCGCGCAACGCTGCACCGCGACGATCAAACCCGATCAACCGCACAAGCGGTTGCCGGCGTCTGCCTGCGACAAGGCGCTCGGCAATTTCGATCGCCTGCGTCATGCGAATGGCTCGACGCCGACCGCCGATATCCGCATGGCAATGCAGAAGACGATGCAGGCCGACGCCGCGGTTTTCCGCACCGAAAAGACCCTGCGCGAAGGCTGCGCGAAGATGGACAAGGTGTTCGCCTCGTTCGACGACGTGCGCGTGTCGGATCGTTCGCTGATATGGAATACCGACCTCATCGAGACGCTGGAACTGCAGAACCTGCTGTACAACGCGGTTGCGACGATCAATTCCGCCGAACAGCGCCACGAAAGCCGTGGCGCGCACGCGCGCGAGGATTTCCCCGAGCGCGACGATGCGAACTGGATGAAGCACACGCTGGTCAAGGTCGACGATCATGGCAAATGTGCGTTTGATTCCCGCCCGGTGCACCTGCAGCCTTTGACTGATGATGTCGCGGCTGTGCCGCCGGCGAAGCGGGTGTATTGATCGATTCAGATTCTTGAGGAAGCGCCGGAAGGCGCGATGCATTGCTCGAAAACCCGCAGCCTGGACCACGCCGCGAAGCAGTGGCTGCAGCGCAGTAACGGTGAGAACGACGTAGTCACAGCGGCGCAGGTCAGAATGCGCGAAGGCAACCGGCGTCTGGCGCATTGATCCACGTTTTACAAAAGATTGCTTCGACTTTGCAGGAAAACGAGATGGCCGAGTTCAACCTCCCGAAGAATTCCAAAATCAGAGCCGGCAAGCATTATCCGGCCGATGCTGGCGCAGGGAATACGCGCACGTTCGGCGTCTACCGCTGGAACCCGGACGATACGGAAAATCCGCGCGTGGACACCTACGAAGTCGACATGGGAACGTGCGGACCGATGGTTCTGGACGCGCTGATCAAGATCAAGAACGAGATTGATCCCACGCTGACCTTCCGCCGCTCCTGCCGCGAGGGTATCTGCGGTTCGTGTGCGATGAACATCGATGGCACCAATACCCTTGCCTGTACCAAGGCGATTGGCGATTGCTCAAGCGGGAATGTGAAAATATATCCTCTGCCGCACATGCCGGTGGTCAAGGATCTGGTTCCCGACCTGACCAACTTCTATGCGCAATACGCGTCTATCAAGCCGTGGATCCGCACCCAGACGCCACCGCCGCCGGATCGAGAGCGACTGCAGTCCAAAGAGGATCGCGCCAAGCTCGACGGGCTTTACGAATGCATCCTGTGCGCGTGTTGCTCGGCCGGCTGTCCGAGCTACTGGTGGAACAGCGATCGTTTCCTGGGTCCGGCGATACTGTTGCAGGCGTATCGCTGGATTGTCGATTCGCGCGATGAGGATACCGGCACGCGCCTGGACGATCTGGAAGATCCATTCAAGCTGTATCGCTGCCACACAATCATGAATTGCACGCGTACCTGCCCGAAGGGACTCAATCCGGCCAAGGCGATTGCACAAACCAAGAAGCTGCTGGTTGAACGCCAGTCATGACCGTTGGTCCGCAAACGCTGCTATGGCCGGCTTTCGCGCTGGCGCTGCTGACTTTCATCGTCTGGCTGCGGATGTTTTTCACGCGTGTAGGGGAGATGCGGCGTCTGCGCATCCATCCGCAAAGCGTGGCCAGTTCGGCGCAAGCAGCGCAAAAATTCATTGATACGCGCGCCGCGGATAATTTCCGCAATTTGTTCGAATTGCCGGTATTGTTTTATGTGGCGCTCGGCCTCGCATGGGTGATTCCCGCCATCGATGCGGTCACGCTCAGCCTGGCCTGGGCGTTCGTGGCGCTGCGTGTCGCGCACAGTGCGATTCATTGCTCCAGCAACCGCGTCATGCACCGTTTCCGCGTCTATGCCGCCGGGGGCTTTGCGCTGTGGGCGATGTGGGGCTGGCTTGCCTGGCGCGCCGCCGGATGAGTGCCGAGGCGCGCCTGCGTTGGCGCGTGCGCCGCGGAACGCGCGAGCTGGACGTGATGCTTGGCTGGTGGCTTGATGCGCGATACGGCGGGGCGGATGCGGCAACGCGGGCGAACTTCGATGCACTGCTTGATGCCACCGACCCGGATTTGTGGGACTGGCTGACCGGGAATCTGCTGCCGACCGACCCGCACTTCGTTGCGATCATTGATGAAATCCGCGCCCACCATTGTCTTTGACTTTTCGCCGTCGCGCTGGATTGGCGGCGCGGCAGTGCTGATTTGCGTCGGCGCGACGCTTGCGCCCTGGTTCAGCGCGCTGCCACTCGCTCTGCGCGGGGCACTGTCGCTAACCGCGTTGGGGTCAGGCGCATACGCGCTGCGCGTTCACTGGAACCCGCCGTTCCGACGCATTGCGTACCGCGCGTCGGGTTGGGTGTTGATCGATGCGTTGAACCAGGCACACGAAGCGCTTCTCGAATCGCACGCGCACTTGGGGGCACTTCTGAGCCTTGGCTTCCGCTACGGTCCGCGCGCGCGATTCCGTGCCGTGCTTGGACCGGACAACCTCGACGCGGAGACGCGCCGTCGCCTGATACTGATGATGTCGCGCGCCGAAATCGTACACGCGCCATAGCTGCACAGCGCTTGCCCGCACGATGGGCTTGCGGCACTCTCGCCGCGGTGCGTGGTCTTACCCTCACGCAAGGCCGCGTCAACAAGGATTCGCACGCCGCATGTTCCGCCCACTCGAAGTCTTCATCGGCCTGCGCTACACGCGGGCGAAGCGGCGCAATCACTTCATCTCGTTCATTTCGCTGGTGTCGATCCTCGGTATCGCGGTCGGGGTGACGGCGCTGATAACCGTGATTTCGGTCATGAACGGTTTCGACAAGGAACTCAAAGACCGCATCCTCGGCATGGTCGCGCATGCGACGATCGAGGGCGTCGACGAAACCGTGCGCGACTGGCCACAGGCGCTCAAGCTCGCCTACGAGAACAAGCATGTCCTTGGTGCGGCACCGTATGTCGAACGGCAGGCGATGCTGCAGGGTTCGCACGTCAGCGGTGCGATCATCCGCGGCGTGATGCCGGATCTCGAACCGAAGGTTTCCGACGTCGACCGCCACATGCGCAAGGGCAAGCTCACCGATCTGGTCGCCGGACAATTCGATATCGTTCTCGGCAGCGAATTGGCGACCACGCTCGGCGTCGACGTCGGCGATCGTGTCACCGTGTTCGCGCCGGAGTTCAGCGCAACGCCGATTGGCGCGATCCCGCGCATGAAGCGCTTCACGGTGACCGGCATCTTCGAAATAGGCATGCAGGAGTACGACTCGGGGCTTGCGCTCGTCAACATGCAGGACGCGCAAACGCTGTATCGCCTCGACGGGCCGAGCGGCATCCGCCTGCGTCTGGACGACATGTTCGAGGCTTATCCGGTGGGCCGCGATCTTGCGACACGTCTCGGCCAGTTCTATCGCGTGACCGACTGGATGCAGGGACACAGCAATTTCTTCAAGGCGATCGCGATGGAGAAGAAGGTGATGTTCTTGATCCTGTCCCTGATCGTTGCGGTGGCCGCGTTCAACCTGGTGTCGACGCTGGTCATGCTGGTCACCGACAAGCAGGCCGATATCGCGATCTTGCGCACGTTGGGACAAAGTCCGCGCAGCGTGATGGGTACCTTCATGGTGCAGGGCGTGCTGGTCGGCACGCTCGGCATCGCGCTCGGGGTGTTGTTCGGCGTGCTTCTATCGCTCAATCTTGCCGCGATCGTGCACTGGATCGAGCAGACGTTCCACGTCACGTTCCTGGCGCCGGATGTCTATTACATCAGCGAACTGCCGAGCGATCTGCACTGGAACGACGTGATCTGGATAACCATCACCGCCTTCGTGTTCTGCACGCTGGCGACCCTGTATCCCGCACTTCGCGCGGCGAAGACGGAACCGGCGGCAGCGTTGCGCTATGAGTGAGAAACGCGCGCCCAGCACTGCGGACCGGGAACTGGCACTTCGAGCGCCATTCGCAAATCACGGGATATTCGATCGATGACGCGCGCGGTCAGCCCCCATTCGCCAGTTCTCGACCCCGATGTCGTTCTCAAGGCCGACCAGGTCGCCAAGGTTTACCAGGAAGGCCAGCTGCGCACGGAAGTGCTGCTCGACGTGAATTTGTGCGTGCGGCGCGGTGAGACGGTCGCGATCATCGGCGCTTCGGGTACGGGAAAGAGCACGCTGCTGCACATTCTCGGTGGCCTCGATGGGCCGACGGCGGGCGAGGTCGTGGTGGAAGGTCAGACGATGTCGAAGCTTTCTGATCGCGCGCGCGGGAGCCTGCGCAACCGGTCGCTCGGCTTCGTCTACCAATTCCATCATTTGTTGCCGGAATTCACGGCAGTCGAGAATGTGTGCATGCCACTGTTGATCCGAGGCGCCGCCATCGGCGAAGCACGCGCACTGTCGACCACGTTGCTTGAACGCGTCGGCCTCGGCGCACGACTCGAACACAAGCCCGGCGAACTATCCGGTGGCGAACGTCAGCGTTGCGCCGTGGCGCGCGCCCTGGTTGCGCGTCCCGCCTGTGTGCTTGGCGACGAACCGACCGGCAACCTCGATGAGAAGAATGCCGCGCAGGTCTACGAGCTGATGCTTGAACTCAATCGCGAGATAGGCACCGCCTTGATTCTGGTCACGCACGATCAGCGCCTGGCGGCGCGTGCGGATCGCATTCTCGAATTGTCCGGTGGGGCGTTGCATCCCGTGGACAAAACGAAATCAGCGTAGGGTCGGAGTGTGGCGGCAAGGGTACTCGATGGGGTGTGGCAGGAAGGGACATGGGCAAGGAGCCGCAAACGAAACAGCGACGACACACGCCAGCCATTGGCGTCGCCAGTGCACTTGCTTCGCTGCTCGGAGTTTTGGCGGTGCATGCGCTGCCAACGTTGCCGCCGCGCTGGCTCGATGGCGCGCTTGCCGTGCTTGCCGTTGTCGGGTTCCTGCATCCACGCCTGCGTCTGCTCGGTTGCGTCCTGCTGGGGTTTGCGTGGTGCGCATTGCGCGCGGATGTCGCGCTGGATGCGCGCTTGCCGCATGCGCTTGAAGGTCGTGACTTCGATGTCGTCGGCGTGGTCGATGAATTGCCGCTGGCGCGCACCGATGCGACCCGCTTCGTGTTGCGCATTGAAGACGCCCGCCTTGACGGCATCGTGCTGCCGCTGCGCGGCCACCTGCGACTATCGTGGTACGACAACGCCCCGGACGATCTCGACGCGTGCAGTCGCTGGCAACTGCATGTCCGTCTGAAGCGCCCGCGTGGTCTCATCAATCGCGGCGGCTTTGACTCCGAGCGGTCGGCGTTGGAGCGCGGCATTGTCGCGGTAGGTTACGTGCGCGAAGCGCAATCGAATCAGCGGCTCGGCGAGCGCCGCTTCTGCGTCGATCGATTGCGCGCAGAGATCTCGCGCGGCATCGCCGCGCGCGTGGCCGATCCTCATGATGCGGCATTGCTGCAGGCATTCTCGGTCGGCGACACGCGCGGGCTCGACCAGAACGATTGGGACGTGGCGCGCGCGAACGGCATTCCGCATCTGATTGCGATTTCCGGGTTCCATGTCGGCGTCGCTGCCGGCTTCGGCGCCTTGCTCGTCTACGGTCTATGGTGGCTGTGGCCGCGACTCGGCTTGCGCATTGCGTTCCCGGTTGCGCAGGCTCCGGCGGCGCTGGCGACGGCAATGCTTTATGGCTTTCTCGCCGGCGGCAGCCTGCCCACCGTGCGCACGGTATCGATGATTGCGGTGGTCACGCTGACCCGCTTCGGGCGTCGTGCGAGCAGTGGCCCGCATTCGCTCGCGCTTGCGCTGCTGGCAATCCTCGTGTTTGACCCGCTGGCGACCTTGTCCGCTGGATTCTGGTTGTCCTTTGTCGGCGTCGCATTCCTCATGTTGTGCCTGACCCGCGGCCACGGCGTACTCAGTTTTTTGCGTGAACTCAGCATTGGCCAGCTGGTGATGACGATCTCGCTGTTGCCGCTGACGGTGTGGTTCTTTGGCCAGGCGTCCCTGGTCGGTGCGCTGTCGAACCTGATCGCCGTGCCACTGATCAGTTTTGTGATCGTGCCGCTGTGTCTGATCGGCATCCTCGGTTTGTTGACCGTGCCCGCCGTGGCGACACCGGCGCTAATCGCTGCGGGCTGGCTCGCGCACGCACAGTGGTGGCTGCTCGAACGCATGGCGACATGGCCGGGCGCGCATTGGTATCTGCCGGAGGTCGCGCCGTGGGCGCTGGTGCTCGCGATGGCCGGCGCGGCATGGATGTTCTTGCCGCGCGGACTCCCGGCTCGCTCGCTCGGCGTGTTGTTGTTCTTGCCGCTGCTGTGGCCGCAGCGTCCGCCACCTCCAGTCGGCGCATTCGAGGCGACTGTGATCGATGTCGGCCAGGGCTTGTCGGTGTTTGTGCGCACGCACGATCACGCGCTGTTGTTCGATGCAGGTGCGCGCTATCCATCGGATTTCGATCTGGGTGAAGCGGCCGTGCTGCCAACTCTGCGCGCGCTCGGCATTGCCAAACTCGACATGATGATGATCAGTCACGGCGACAACGATCACGCTGGCGGCGCACCCGCGGTCGCCAAAGCCTATCCAGACGCGAGCGTATTAGCCGGCGAACCGCTGCGCATGAGCCTGCCCAGCGCGCAATGCCGAGCCGGTCAAAACTGGCGCTGGGATCAAGTGACATTGAGCGTGCTCAATCCTGCGGCCGAGGCGCTTGGTGGTGCACAGAAGGCGAGCGACAATGATCGCTCCTGCGTGTTGCTGATCGAAGGCCCGTCGGGGCGCTTGCTGCTGACCGGCGATATCAGCAGCCATGTCGAGCCGCAGGTGGCCGCCGCCATCGAGGCGGGTCCACGGCTGGTCCTGGTCGCGCCGCATCACGGCAGCAAGAGTTCGTCGACACGGCGGACAGCGGCGCCTTGCAGGTCGAATTTCCAGCCACCGCGCCGCCCAGGCTCAGCTCGAAAGAGCGCCAGCGCCAGCGCCGTTACTGGCGCGAGTAGCGATCTATATGCCGATCGCAGTGAAGCTTGGTCGTCCACCGGACAACCGCATGGTCCAGGTTCGGGTGGCCACGTAGCGGATGCGTCGGCAGGCGCGAAGCTGCCAACTTCCGTGGGAGCGCCGGCAGGCGCGATGCCGTTCGCGCGCGGCCCCTGATTCCCTCTTTAGAATCGCCGCCAGCGTGATGCTGCTCGCCTGATACTCCGCAAGCCTCGTAGCGTCGTCAACGTCAATGACGGGCGTGCCAAGGTGCTGCCAGCCGCTCTGCCCGAATCGGACTTACGACCCACTGCACAGTCGGCAGCGATGGCGCTGCTATCATGCGCGCTGGTTGCTTGGCGCTTAAAAGGTGAGCTCGTGCTTGAACTCCTGATAGCCGGTGGCTGGCCGATGCTGCCAATCCTGGTGTGCTCGGCGGTCGCGACTGCGATCATCCTCGAACGTTTCTGGACCCTGCGCCGCAAGGCCGTGGTGCCCTCGGGCCTTGGCACCGAAGTGCGCGAATGGGCGCGCACACGCAAGCTCGATCCGGAACATCTGAGCGCATTGCGCGCCAATTCGCCGCTGGGCGAACTGCTGGCCGCGGCGCTTTCGGTGCGCAACCGGCCACGCGAGATCATCAAGGAACGCGTTGAGGATACTGGCCGCCATGTCGTGCATCGGCTCGAACGTTTCCTCAATACGCTCGGCACGATTGCACTGATTTCCCCGCTGCTCGGCTTGCTCGGCACCGTGTTCGGGCTAATACGCATGTTCTTCGCAGTGATGGTCAGCGGCACTGGCGATCCGCTCAAGATGGCCGGCGGCATTGGCGAGGCGCTGGTATGCACCGCCACCGGCTTGACCGTGGCCATCCCGGCCTATGTGTTTCACCGCTATTTCCGCAGTCGCGTTGCCGGCCTGGTGGTCGAGATGGAGCGCCAGGTGTTCCTGCTCACTGACGAGTTGACCGCGACCAGCGAAGTCGCCACGCCGACCAGCGTGCGCGTCTCGCGCTCGGCGGGCTGAAACCTCGCATGCGCATCGCTTCCGCCCGTCGCGAGGACGATTTCGAGATCAACGTGATCTCATTGATCGATGTCTTGCTGACCCTGCTGATGTTCTTCGTGTTGACGACCACCTTCGTGCAGCATTCGCGGCTGCAAGTCACCTTGCCACAGGCCGAATCATCCGAGCAGGCCGAGCAGCCCGATGCACTCAACGTGGTGATCGACCGCGAAGGACACTTTTTCATTGACAACAACGAAGTGCTCAATCCTGGACTTGATTCGCTCAAGGATGCCATTGCCCAGGTTGCCGGCAGCGATCATGCGCGGCCGGTCATGCTGCGCGCCGATGCGATGACGCCGCATCAGGCGGTGGTGACTGCAATGGATGCGCTCGGCGAGCTGGGTTTCACGCGTCTGTCGATTGCGACGACGCAAAAGCAGGCCGAAGGCACCAAGTGAATTCGGCGACGGACGCGCCAGCGCGTTCGGGACTGGCGCTCTACGCCAGACTGCTTGGGTATACACGGCCGTACTGGCCGGTCGCGATTGTCGCCGTACTCGGCATGGTCACCGATGCAGCCTGCATGGGCGTGTTCGCGCGTGCGATCAAGCCGATGCTCGACAACCTGTTCATCGCAAAAGATCCCGCGAGCATTTTCTGGATGCCGATCCTGATCATTGCGATATTCTCCGTACGCAGTATCGCCACGTATGTCACCGACTACGGCAGCGCGTATATCGGGCGTGGCGTCGTGCAGCAATTGCGTCAGCAGGTATTTGATCATTATCTGAAACTTCCCTCCGCTTTTTTCGACCGCGAATCGTCGGGCCACCAGATCGCGCGTATCACCTACAGCGCAGAGCAGGTCGCGCAGGCTTCGACCGACGGCGTGAAGATCGCGGTTGTCGACGGCCTCAGCATCTTTTTCTACGTGATCGTCATGCTGCTGGTCAGCGTGAAGCTGACCCTGGCACTGCTCGTGATGGTGCCGCTGGTCGGCGCGCTGGTCGTGTATGTCGGACGTCGCTACCGACGCATCAGCCATCGCATTCAGGGCTCGATGGGCACCGTTTCCGGCGTGGTGGAGGAGGTCGTCGGCGCGAATCGCGAGGTGAAAGTCTTTGGCGGTCAGGCGTATGAATCGCATCGTTTCAATGCGGTTTCGGAACAGACGCGAAGGCTCGGTCTCAACGTATCTGCGACCAACGGGCTGGCCAGTTCGCTGGTGCAGTTGATTGCCGCGATATCGCTCGCCTTGATCATTTTTTTTGCCACGCGTCCGATCATGCTGCATGTGCTGACGCCGGGCGCCTTTACTTCATTGATTCTTGCGATGGGCGGCATCCTGCCTTCGCTGAAACGCCTGACCACGGTACAAGCAAACCTGCAACGCGGGCTTGCTGCAGCGGAGGAAATCTTCGCCCTGATCGACACGCCGGGAGAGCGGGATGACGGCCGCCGCGTGCTTGACAACGTCGAAGGCGACCTTCAATTGTGCGATGTCTGGTTGACCTACCCGGGCGCTGCGCAACCAGCATTGCGCGATGTGAACGTGCGTTGCCCGCGTGGCAGCGTGACTGCGCTGGTGGGCCGCTCCGGCAGCGGCAAGTCAACGCTTGCAAGCTTGATTCCACGTTTTCTCGAAGTTAGTCAAGGCCGCGTCCTGCTCGATGGCCATGCGCTTGGCGAATACACGTTGGACAGCCTGCGCAGGCAGATTGCCTGGGTCGGTCAGAGCGTAACCCTGTTCGATGACAGCATCGCGCGCAACATCGCGTATGGCGCGCTCGCGGGCGCGAGTGAAGAAGACATCATCGCTGCGGCGGAAGCGGCCAATGCGATGGAGTTCATCCGGCATCTGCCCGACGGCATCCGCAGCCGAGTCGGAGAAGGGGGCGCGTTGTTGTCAGGCGGCCAGCGCCAGCGCATCGCCATCGCACGCGCCTTGCTCAAGAATGCGCCGATCCTGATTCTCGACGAAGCGACCAGTGCGCTCGATAGCGCGTCGGAGCGGCTTATCCAGGATGCGCTGAAACGCCTGATGCGCGATCGCACCGTGCTGGTGATTGCACATCGGTTGTCGACGGTCGAACACGCGGACCAGATCGTCGTGCTCGATCGGGGAACGATAGTGGAGCAGGGGACGCATGCGAGCCTGCTTGCGCGCGCGGGCGACTACGCTGCGCTTTATCGCCTGCAGTTCCGGGACGAAGCCCGCGCCGTCGCGCCGCTGGAAAGCTGAGATGGACCGCTTTGCCGCACGCATAGAGCGGATCTGGTATGCCGGCGCGCCCGTGCCGTGGTGGCTTGCAATGCTGGTGCCGGTGTATCGCACGCTGCGCCGGGTGCTGCGTGCTCCCTATCAATTGGGCTGGCGCAAACCTGTTCGTCTGAGCGTGCCGGTGATTGTTGTCGGCAATTTGACCGCTGGCGGCAGCGGCAAGACACCACTGACGATTGCCCTGGTCGAGGCATTGCGCGCGCGCGGATTCAGGCCCGGTGTTGTCAGTCGCGGTTACGGCGGATCGCAACGCGAGGCATTGTTGCTCGATGACCTGCCCACGCCCGACCGTGTCGGCGACGAGCCGTGCCTCATTCGCCAGCGTACCGGCGCGCCAATTGCGGTCGGTCGCCATCGTGCGGATGCGGCCGCGTTGCTCCTCGATCGCGGTGTGGACGTCGTGATCGCCGATGATGGTCTGCAGAATCTCACGCTGGCACGCGATATCGAGATTTGCGTGATTGACGGCCAGCGCCGATTTGGCAATGGACGTGTGTTGCCGGCGGGTCCGTTGCGCGAATCGATCGAGCGTCTTGGCGACATTGCATTTCGCGTCTGCAACGGCGGCGCCGCGCAACTCGGTGAGACACCCATGCGGCTGGTCGGCGACATGGCGGTGCCGGTCACGCGCAGCGCCGATGTGCGGTCGTTAGCCTCGTTTGCCGGTCAGCGCGTGCACGCGGTTGCCGCGATCGGCAATCCCGAGCGCTTTTTCGACGGCTTGCGTGCTCACGGAATCGACGTGGTGGCGCACGCATTCCGGGACCATCACGCGTTCGTGGAAGCCGATCTCGCGCTTGGCGATGCTGGCCCCGTGTTGATGACTGAAAAAGATGCAGTCAAGTGCACGCGGTTCGTCGGCACGAACGTCTGGTGCGTACCGGTGCGTGCGGAATTGCCGCCTGCGTTTTTCAATGCCATCGTCGAACGCCTTGGCGACCTGGCATCGCCTGGGTCTCCAAAAACGTAGGCAGTAAGCCGTCAACGCGGCCCGCAATGCAGGCCGGCATCCGCGGAATGCCAGCCGAATTCGATTCGTCCAAGCCACGCGATGAAGCGCACGAGACCATCTGCGAAAGATTGCCGAAAGCGCGTGCGGTCACTATCCTCCGCGCACGCCGGGCAGTCGCTTGTCCGATTCCCGGGCTTGTCAGATCCCGTTCTTGTCAGATCAATTGGAGGTCCCGCCGTGGAATGCTGCAGTAGCCCAAGACGAAGCAGCGCTGCCACCACGGCGCGAATGGCCGGCTGATTCGCCACAGCGTCGAACTGACGTACTGACGGCGACCCGACGATTCCCGTGGCGGCAGCGTGATCCGCAACGATCGCGAATCCGGAAGCCGCCATGTTCAAATTCACTCTCTTCGCAGCCGCGGTTCCGGCCGCGCAACGGGCCCATGACGAAGGGCGCCGCAGCGACCAACCCGCACATCGGTTGCTCCAGTTCGTGCGTCTCGACGGCGCCGCTGCGCTGGCGCGCATGGGCGTCAGCGGTGAAGGCTTGTCTGCGCAAGAAGTTGCAACGCGCATCGAGCACTACGGGCCGAACGTCGTCGCGCAGGAACGGAGGAAATCCTTCTTCGCGGAAATCGCCCATCGTTTCTTCACCAACCCGATCAACATCCTGCTGACCGTACTGGCGGTCGTGTCGTATATCGGGGACGACGCGGTAGGCGCGGCGATCATGCTCGCCATGGTGTTCATGGCGGTGTTCCTGTCGTACTTCCAGGAAGCGCGCAGCGGCCGCGCGGTGGAGCAGTTGCGCAGGCTTGTCAGCAATACCGCGACCGCGCGCCGCGTCCCGCGGTCACTCGACGTCGACGATGCGGATGCTGCGACGGTTCCGCCCATGGCTGCGGGAAAAACCGAAATCCCGATCGAGCAACTCGTTCCGGGCGACGTGGTGCATCTGTCCGCTGGCGACATGATTCCAGCCGACTTGCGCCTGCTCGGCGCGAAGGATTTGTTCATCAACCAATCGGCGTTGACCGGTGAATCGATGCCGGTCGAAAAATTCGCCGGCATCGATGTGAACGCCAGCGTGCCGCTCGAATCGCGCAACCTGTGCTTCATGGGCAGCAACGTGATCAGTGGCAGCGCGACGGGACTGATCGTCGCGACGGGCGCCCACACCTATTTCGGAGCACTGGCTGGATCGCTGACCGGTGCGCGCGCGCCGACCAGCTTCGACAGGGGCGTGCAGCGTTTTGCGTGGCTGATGATCCGCTTCATGGCGGTGATGGTGCCGCTCGTGTTCGTGGTCAACGGATTGACGAAGGGCGACTGGTTGCAGGCGTTGATGTTCGCTGTCGCAGTCGCGGTCGGACTGACGCCGGAAATGCTGCCGATGATCGTCACCATCAATCTCGCCAAGGGCGCGATGGCGATGGCAAAGAAGGATGTGATCGTCAAGCGCCTCAACGCGATCCAGAACTTCGGCGCAATCGACGTGTTATGCACGGACAAGACGGGCACGTTGACGCAAGACAAGGTGATCCTCGAACGGCATGTCGATATTGCCGGCAACGACGATGTCAACGTGCTCGAATTCGCCTATCTCAACAGCCATTATCAGACCGGACTCAAGAACTTGCTCGATGTCGCGGTGCTCGACCGTGTCGACGCGGAAACACGTCAGCGCCTGCAGGGTGAGTACACCCTGGTCGACGAGGTTCCGTTCGATTTCACGCGTCGGCGCATGTCGGTGATCGTCACCGACCGCGCCGGTCGCCACTTCCTGATTGCCAAGGGCGCGGTGGCCGAGACGCTGGGTATCTGCAGCGGGGTGCGCACGGCGGAAGCGGCACATCAGCAGTCACCCGATGGATTCGAGCAAGTACGCGATGTCGCGCGCGACATGAATGACGATGGTTTCCGCGTGATTGCGCTGGGCATGCGCGAGATCGAAGCGAAGGCAGCGTATTCGCTGCGCGATGAAACCGGCCTGACCCTGATGGGCTTCATTGCGTTCCTCGATCCACCCAAAGACAGCGCCGCCGAGGCGATCAGGGTGCTGAATGAAAATGGGGTCGCGGTGAAAATACTTACCGGAGACAACGATGTCGTCACCCGCAACGTGTGCCGCCAAGTCGATTTCAAGGTCGAGCGTTATCTGGTCGGTCCGCAGATCGAGGCGATGAGCGACGAGGAGCTGACTGTTGCAACGCGCGATACACAGGTTTTCGCACGTCTCAATCCGCAGCAGAAGGTACGTGTGATCGAAGCCCTGCATCGCGATGGACACGTTGTCGGCTTCATGGGTGACGGCATCAACGACGGCCCTGCACTGCGTGCGGCCGACGTTGGCATTTCGGTCGACACCGCCGTCGATATCGCAAAAGAAGCCGCCGACATCATCCTGCTGGAAAAAAGCCTGCTGGTACTGGAGGAGGGCGTGCTCGAAGGGCGCAAGGTCTTCGGCAATATCCTCAAATACATCAAGATGACCGCAAGCTCCAACTTCGGCAACATGTTCAGCGTGCTCGGCGCCAGCGTGTTCCTGCCGTTTCTGCCAATGGTTGCGGTACAGATCCTGCTCAACAATCTTCTCTACGATTTCTCGCAGACCTCGGTCGCCACCGATGAGGTCGACAAGGAATACCTGGCGTCCCCGCGGCAATGGGACATGCGCGCCATCACGCGCTTCGTGTTGTTCATCGGCCCGATCAGCTCGGTTTTCGATTACGCGATGTTCGCGGTCATGTGGCTTGTGTTCAAGGCAAATTCGCCCGAGCATGCAACCCTTTTCCAGACCGGCTGGTTCGTAGAATCGCTGCTCTCGCAAACCTTGGTCGTGCACATCATCCGCACCGGCAAAGTTCCGTTCATGGAAAGTCGCGCGAGCCTTCCGTTGACCGTCACGGGCGTGGCCATCTGCCTGATTGGTGGCATGCTGCCGTATTCGCCGCTGGCTGGAAAATTCGGATTCGTGCCTTTGCCTGCGCTGTACTGGTTGTATCTCACGGCGATCATCGGCGCATACCTGCTGCTGACGCAGTTCGTGAAGGTGCGCCTGATCCGGCGTTTCGGGCTGCTGTAGAGCCGGGCGTCGGGTTGCGATTGCGTTGCGACACCCCATTTCGAGCCGTATCACGATTTGAGACGCCGGCGCGCACACTATCCCGATGTCGCTCGAAACCTTTCATCCCGCCGTCGCTGCCTGGTTCCGCGATGCATTTGCCGCGCCGACACCGGCGCAAGAACAGGCGTGGCCGGCGATTGCGGCGGGGCAAAACACGCTGATCGCGGCGCCGACCGGCTCGGGCAAGACCTTGGCTGCGTTTCTCGCCGCAATCGATGACCTTGTGCGGCGTGGTGTTGAGTCTGCGCTACCGGATGAAACCGCAGTCGTCTATGTGTCGCCGCTCAAGGCACTGTCGAACGACGTGCGCGTGAACCTCGAAATCCCGCTCGCCGGTATCCGCGACGAACTGCTGCGCTTGTGGCTGCCCGATGTCGAAATCCGCACCTGCGTCCGCACCGGCGATACGCCGCAAGGTGAACGCGACAAGATGCGCAAGCGTCCGCCGCATATCGTGGTGACGACGCCCGAATCGCTGTACATCCTGCTTGGTTCGGAATCGGGCCGGCGCATGCTGGCAACGACGCGCACGGTGATCGTCGATGAAATCCACGCGCTCGCGCCGAACAAACGTGGCGCGCATCTGGCGCTGTCGCTGGAACGGCTGGACGAATTGTGCGAGCGGCGATTGGTGCGCATCGGGCTCTCGGCGACGCAGAAGCCGATCGCCGAGGTGGCGAGGTTTCTGACGGGTGCGCAAAAACCTGCCGCGCTCGCCTGCAAAATCGTCGATGCGGGTCACAACCGACCGCGCGATCTGGCGATCGAGGTACCCGAAGCTCCACTCGAAGCGGTTATGTCGGGCGACACCTGGCAACAGGTCTACGCGCGAATCGAACAACTGATCGGTGAGCACCGCACCACCCTGATTTTCGTCAACACCCGCCGCATGGCCGAGCGCGCCGCGCGGCACTTGAGCGAACGCCTCGGCAAACAGTACGTGACCGCGCACCACGGCAGCCTGTCAAAGGAACATCGATTCGATGCCGAGCAACGTCTCAAACGCGGCGAGTTGCGCGCGCTGGTGGCAACGGCGTCACTGGAATTGGGGATCGATATCGGCGACGTTGATCTGGTCTGCCAGATTGGTTCGCCGCGCGCCATTGCCACCTTCCTGCAACGCGTTGGCCGTTCCGGGCATGCGGTCGACGGCACGCCGAAGGGTCGGCTGTTTCCGCAGTCGCGTGATGAACTGGTTGAATGCGCGGCGCTGCTCGATGCGGTGCGTCGCGGCGAGCTCGATACGTTGCACGTCGAATGCCTGCCGCTCGATGTGCTCGCCCAGCAGATCGTCGCCGAGGTGGCCAGCCGCGAATGGAACGAAGCGGAACTGTTCGATCTGGTGCGGCGTGCGTACCCGTTTGCCGAGCTCACGCGCGACCAGTTCATCGCCGTCGTGCGCATGCTCTCGGACGGATTCACCACGCGGCGCGGTCCGCGCGGTGCGTACCTGCATCGCGATGCAGTCAATGGTGTCGTGCGTGCGAGTCGTGGCGCGCGCCTCACGGCAATCACGTCGGGTGGCGCGATTCCGGACACCGCCGATTATGATGTCGTGCTTGAACCTGCGTCGATCATGGTCGGAACGATCAACGAGGATTTCGCGGTAGAGAGCATCGCCGGTGACATCTTCCAGCTCGGCAACCAGTCCTACAAGATCCTGCGAGTAGAGCGCGGACGTGTGCGCGTTGAGGATGCGCAAGGCGCTCCGCCGACCATCCCGTTCTGGCTTGGTGAGGCACCGGGGCGCAGCGATGAACTTTCGTTTGCGGTGTCGCGCTTGCGCGGCGAAATTTCAGCGCGCCTTGAAGATGACTGTGGCAGCGGCGGCAGCCGCGATGCTTTTTGCACAGATTCCAGGCAAGAAGACAGCATTGCCGCTTCCGCCGCTCCCACACAAGCCGAAGCGTGGCTGACTGCGGAAGTCGGCATCAGCGCTGCGGCCGCGCGCCAGATCGTTGATTACCTTGGTTCGGCCAGAGCCGCGCTCGGCATGTTGCCTACGCAGCACGAGTTGGCGATGGAGCGTTTCTTCGACGAATCGGGTGGCACCCAGCTCATCATCCATACGCCCTTCGGCAGTCGCGTCAATCGCGCGTGGGGCCTGGCGTTGCGCAAGCGTTTCTGCCGCAAATTCAATTTCGAACTGCAGGCGGCGGCGACCGAGGACGCAATCGTGCTGTCGCTGTCGACCAGTCACAGCTTTCCGCTCGAAGATGTCGCGCGCTATCTGCACTCGGAATCGGTGCACGAGGTATTGGTTCAGGCGTTGCTCGACGCACCGATGTTCGGCGTGCGCTGGCGCTGGAATGCCACTGCAGCACTCGCGTTGCCGCGTTTTCAGGGGGGCTCCAAAGTGCCGCCGCAGTTGCAGCGAATGAAATCGGAGGATTTGCTGGCGAGTGTATTCCCCGATCAAGTCGCCTGCGCCGAAAATCTCGTCGGCGAACGCGTGATTCCGGATCATCCGCTGGTCGAACAGACCTTGCGCGACTGTGTGCACAGTGCAATGGACATCCATGGCTTGATTGCGCTGTTGAAAGGGCTGGAGCAAGGAAGTGTGCGCATCGTCGCGCGCGACCTGACCGGGCCGTCGCCGCTTGCAGCCGAGGTGCTGGGTGCGCGCCCGTACGCGTACCTCGACGACGCACCATTGGAAGAACGTCGCACGCAGGCGGTGTCGAACCGTCGCTGGGCGGACCCGGAAAATGCTGCGGATCTGGGCCGCCTTGATTCCGGGGCCATTGACGGCGTGCGCGAAGAGGCGTGGCCGCAAGCGCGATCGGCAGACGAATTGCATGCCGCGTTGCTGGGTGTCGCGTTCGTTACCGAGGCCGAAGCGGCGGCAAATTCCGGATGGCCGCAATGGCTGGCCAAGCTTGCGGCGGACCGGCGTGTCACGCGCGTGGCATGCGATTGTCTTGGCTTGCAAACGCTCCCCGCTGAAGGTGTTCCCGGCGCCGCTGCGGGCGAGCGAATCTGGATTCCCGCCGAACGCCTGCCGCAGTTTGATGCGATTCTTGTGGGCACGTCGCGCGAGCCCGCCATCGACGCGCCAGCGGAATACGCTGCGGTCGCATGGACGCGCGAGGATGCGCTCGTCGATGTCTTGCGCGCACGCCTGACCGCACTCGGGCCCATCTGCGTGAGCGGTCTCGCGCAATCGCTCGGTATCGCGGCATCGGATATCGAGATTGCATTGCTCGCGCTCGAAGCGGAAGGCTTCGTGATGCGTGGCCGTTTCTCGACTTCGGCGATGGCGCAAGCCAGCGAGATCGAATGGTGTGAGCGTCATCTGCTTGCGCGCATCCATCGCTACACGGTCAAGCGTTTGCGCCGCGAGATCGAACCGGTCGAGCCGCGCGACTTCATGCGCTTCCTGTTCGAATGGCAACGGGTCGCGCCCGGGACGCAAGTAAGCGGACCCGACGCGCTGGCCGGCGTGCTGACCCAGCTCGAAGGCTTCGAGGCGGCCGCGTCGGCGTGGGAAATCGAGATCCTGCCGGCACGCGTGGCGGGTTACGAAATTGCGTGGCTGGATGCGCTGTGCCAGGCCGGCCGCGTGGTGTGGATGCGCCTGCGCGCACGCAGGACAGGCGTTGCTGGCGAACGCGGCGGCGGTCCCGTTCGTGCGACGCCGACGGTGCTGCTGCAGCGACGCAATCGCGATGCATGGTTGTCGTTTGGAGGACTTGCCCGCGCGATCGAACTGCCCTTGTCATCGCGCGCACAAGCCGCTGCCGCGTATCTTGCCGAACATGGTGCGTCGTTTTTTGACGAATTGCTCGCCGGCACGCGATTGCTGCACAGCGAACTGGAAAACGCGCTGGGCGAACTTGTCGCGGCGGGACTCATCAACGCGGACAGTTTTTCCGGATTGCGCGCGCTGCTGGTGCCGTCGTCGAAGCGTCCGTCGACGCGCCGACGCCACGGCCAACGCCGCGCGTTGTTCGGCATTGAGGACGCGGGTCGCTGGTCGCTGGTCCTCCGATCCGCAGCCCCGACCGATGAGAAGAGCGCACGCCAGAAATTCGAACCCGAGGCGCTTGAGCATGTCGCGCGCGTATTGCTCAAACGCTATGGCGTCGTGTGCTGGCGCCTGCTGGCGCACGAGGCCGAATGGCTGCCGCCGTGGCGTGATCTGCTGCGTGTCTACCACCGCCTCGAAGCACGCGGTGAACTTCGGGGCGGACGTTTCGTCGCTGGCATCGCCGGCGAACAATTCGCGCTGCCCGAGGCAATCGCCTCCTTGCGCAGCGTGCGTCAACGTGCGCCGGACGCGACCTTTGTGTGTGTCTGCGGGGCCGATCCACTCAATCTGGTTGGCAGCCTCGTTGCCGGCGACAAGGTGCCGCGGCTGGTCGGCTCGCGCGTGTTGTATCGCGACGGCGTGCCGATTGCGACCCGCGTTGCCGGCAAGACGGTGCTGTTGGGTCCGGTGGATCCAGCCGACGAACATGGCGT
>CAJDTR010000019.1_pt1 | contig 27048 bp, 20 predicted proteins | sample 7389891 | NCBI WGS metagenome assembly CAJDTR01 (sample SAMEA7055657, study PRJEB34461) | soil metagenome | biome: terrestrial ecosystem; feature: Peninsula; material: soil | place: Antarctica | collected 2016 | reverse complement strand
CCGGTTTGTTTGTGCTCGAAACCTTTTTCGTGCAGCCGCGCTTGTTCGACACCTACGTCGCATTGAGTCCGAGCCTTTGGTGGAACCACGAGAAACTCGTTCGGGACGCCGCTTCGCGGTTGCAAGCATGGCCGCGTAGATTGCAAAAGACGTTGTATTTCGCAACGACGGGAGACGATGGGCTGGAGGCGGCGGCGAAATCGCTGCAGGCAAGCCTTCGTGCAAATGCGCCGCGCCAACTGACATGGTTCTACGAGCCATGGCCCGATCTTCACCATAGCGATATCTATCGGCGTGCTTCGCCGCGGGTATTTCGCAAACTATTTGGTGGAAAAAAGCTCGGCCATTGAAAGGCGGCAGGGTGGCGCGAGCCTCGATTGTCGACATCCGCTTGGTTCAATGTTTGGCGCCTTCGGGCTCGCTCGCCAACGGTCGCACATATTGCACCAGGCTCACGAGGGTCTTGCCCGGCTCTTCCCAGGGGATCATGTGCGCGGAGTGCTCGAACCATACGCCCATCTTGTACGGCGCCTTGACCTGCTGCAGCCATTTGGCGGTGGGCGCCGACGGAGTGGTGTAGTCGTTGCGCCCCATGAACATCAGCACGGGGATCGGGAATGAGCGGATCGGTGTGAAGTCGACGGCCAGAAATTCCGGCAACACGCGCCCGAGGGTAAACAGGCTGCCCTGGTCGATCGCGCAGCGGTCGCGATCTTCGTAATCAGGCGACAGCAGCGGCGCCTTGAAGTAGTAATCGGAACTCTCGCGGTACGCGCTCATGCCGCCGTAGAACTGCGCCCACTTGCGCGCGATGATGATGCGCTGGCGGGTGATGGGTTGGTCGCCGGGATAAGGCGCGATGCTCTCCATCTCCTTCACGGCTGCGGTGTTGTGATGGGTCTTTGCCTGTGCAAGGCCGTAGTCGAAGCTGATCCGTTCGTTCTCGTGCGTGTCGATCACCTGGCCAATACCGACGTAGGCGTAGAACAGATCCGGTCGCTTCAGTGCAGCCTGCATGCCGATGATCGTGCCCCAGCTGTGGCCCATCAGCACCAGCTTGCGTTTGCCATAACGCTTGCGCACGTACTCGGCTACTTCGATGGCGTCGTCGACATAGCGGGCGATGTGGATGCTGTCGCTGATCGTCTTCGGATCGACCTCGCCATACGTCTTGCCGGCGCCGCGCTGGTCCCAGTTGACGACGGTGAAGTATTCCTCGATAGGGCGCTGGAACTGCCACAGCGTCGGTGTCAGCGGCGAGGCGGGGCCGCCGTGGATAAACAGCAGGATCGGATTTGCCTTGTCCTGTCCGCGCACGTTGAGCCATTGGTCGATGGAGCCGATGCGGGTCTTGTACGACTCCTGCACGCCGCTGGGCGCAACGACGCGATCGAGGTCCTGGATGATTGCGCGGCTGTTGGCGTAGACAGATGTGTCCTTGCATTCATCCGCGCGGGCGCGCGCCGAAATCGACAGGACAAGGAAGAAGGCGATCATCGCCGTTGAACGATTCATGGGGTAGCCTTGCGCAGAAGTGATGGCGATGAAAAACGTTTCGTTCGGTAAAAGTCAACCGTGAAAACTAGCAGCGGAGCGCATTTGAACGCTCAAAGCCCAAGGCGATTCATGCGTCGGCATCCGCGATCAGGACATCGTTGCATCGGAGCGCCACGCAGCGCAGGATAAGGCCGCTCGGGTTTCCGGGCGCGAGCCGTCGAACAGAGTACTCATTCGCGTTCTACGTCCCGCACAAGATTCCCTTCGCAGCCAAGCGCATGAGTCTGCGAGGGTCGCGGCGGATCACATCCAGGCTCGGGGGAGTGGCGGTGATGAAATTACGTGCAGCGTTCGTTTTTGGAAGTCTCGTCTGCAGTCCGGCGATCGCAACCGTGACCTTGTCCGACTCTATCTTCAACAGCGGCTGGGAGCAGGGGATTTCCCTGCAGGGAACCGTGGGCTATCCGACGCCGCTTGCCAACGCGACGGTTGAACTGCATCTGGGCAACTACGTCGCCACGACGACCACCAAGACTGACGGTACCTACAAGCTGCTGGTCGAGCTGGGGCGCCTGGCGCCGGTCAACATCGCGGAGCTCATCGCGTTCGGCCACGGCGCGGACGTCAGCAAGGTGTGGGCCAGTCCGCTTGGTCCAAGTGATCGCTTGCTGACGCTCGGTTCAGGCGGAGTCGTGACCTTCGCCGACGAGCCCTTCTTGAACCTCAATCCACGTTCCACGGCATTGGCCGCGGCACTGCGCGCGTACAATGGTTTCGCGCCGATCGGCGACAAGGCGACGTTTTACAAGGCAGCACGCAGCTATCAGGGCTACACCGACGATTTGACTTATGCGCTCGCCCTAGTGGCGCGCGGCGACCAGGCTTTGCCACCGGGCGCGGCAAATACGTTCGCGGCAGTGGAGTCGCTGGCGCTTTCGCAACGACTCTTTGCGGATGAGCGAATTCTCTCCAACGTGGACTGTGGAGCTTCGCCCACCGCGCCGTATTGTGTGGTGAGGGCCACGCTGCCGGCCGATCCGGCGATTGTGCCGGCGTTTCCGTGGGACGATGGCCGTTTGTATCTTTTCAACATCTACGGGTTTGCCAGCAGTCTTTACCAGACGTTCGCCCTTCGCCCGCATGCGACCACGGCGGATGTGTTTGCGTTTGCATTCCCCTATCAGACGGCCAATTCCGCCGTGCAGCCGGATGGCAGCTACACGCTGACGCTGCCCGGCGGCGCGCCGTTCAGGACGGACGACACCTATCCGACCATTCCTCCCTATGGCCAAGTGCATCAGGTCGAAGAATTGATTGCAATCCATATCCGCTCGGCGCGCGGACCGGGTGGGCAAAGCGAAATCCACGCCGCCGGCGTCCATAGGTACACGTATCCGGAAACTCCGGCCATCACGCAACCGGTGATCGTGACCGACACCTTCGATTTGCCCCGCTATGCCGACAACGATCCGCTGCCTTCCGAACTGGTCGCGGATGTGCCGACGATTGCGAACCATCGTTTCTTGCTGGCTTCGCCGTTCGCTGTGCCGGTATTGAGTGGATTCGATGCGCCTTACGGCTACGATGCGTATACGTTTGGCGCAAGTACCGGTTCGACCGAGCGCCAGGCAAAAGCGTACACATTCGCCGTCACCAGCGCGACATCATTTTCGATCAACTTTTCCGCCGATTCGACCTCGGCTGAGGTGCAGTTCGTCAACGAGGAATCACCGGGAATCTGGCGGGTCAGCATGCACGCGTCCGGACCTTCATCCGAAACGTTTTTCGATGGCTTGTTGATGGAGACGGTCGGCGCCGCCGGCGGCTTCACTGCAGCGAATTTGCCCGGCAGTTACCGGGCCAATCTGAACAACCAGAGCTGCGGTGGGCCGTATGGAACGCTGGACGCGCTGACCGGTGATCCGAACGGGTGCGGGTTGCCACCTTACTTCGGTTGGATCTTCGACGTTTCAGGAAACGTCAACCGACGGGCCAACAATGCGTTCTGGGGAAAATGGCAGTTGCCCGGTGGTCCCGATAGCGGCCGCTTGCTGTTCGCCAATCCATCGTTTGCATCACCCATCCAGCAGATGCGCGGCTGGGAATTGATGCGATCCAATGGTGGCAACGACCGATGGGTACTGGAAAATGTCACCGTCTCGCCTGACGGTGTTGCCAGCGCTCCTCCGATCAACTTCGCCCCCGCAGCACGGCTTGTGCATGTGACGTATTAGCGAATGCCGAGAAGGCGCATTCGTGCGCTTTCTCGACGTCACGAATAGTGGCCAGATCCAGGCGAAGCACGCTGGCGCCGCAAGCGAAGTATTCTTGGTCGCCTTGGCGCGCGTTCATGGCGAGGCGCCAACGCAGTCGGTATGGGTGGAGCCACATATCGCCGTGGCATGATGAAAATTCCGCAATGGAGTGATGGCCAATGCCTGCATCGCTGTGTGGTGGTGACACCGAACTGCATGCCTTGGCGCAGGCAGTTGCCGAATGCCTGCTCGCGCGCGGACAGACCATGGTTACAGCCGAATCGTGCACCGGCGGCTGGGTTGCCAAAGCGCTGACGGATATTCCGGGCAGCTCGAACTGGTTTGAATGCGGCGTCATCGCCTACAGCTACGAGGCCAAGGAAGCCTTGCTTGGGGTACAGCCGCAGACCCTTGAACGCGCGGGTGCGGTAAGCCAGGAAACCGTGGTCGAGATGGTTTCGGGTGCGCTGGCGCGCTACGGCGCTTCCGTCGCGGTTGCAGTGACCGGGGTCGCCGGACCCGGCGGCGGTACATCCGACAAACCGGTCGGCACGGTCTGGATCGGCTGGAAGCGCCGCGGCGGCTACGCACGCGCTGAACTTTTCCATTTCGATGGCGATCGCGAGGCGGTGCGACGGCAGACGGTCGGTGCAGCGCTCGATGGCGTGCGGCGAATTCTTACGAGTTGACGCGACGTTCACCGATCGCAGCGGTCTGCGCTGTGGGATAATTTGCGTCCTGCGTTGTCTTGATCCCTGAGACTGCGCGGCGGCACACTCGCCGCCACACCGACCGAGGATTGACCGATGGATGACAACAAGCGCAAGGCGCTCGCTTCTGCTCTCAGCCAGATTGAAAAACAGTTCGGCAAAGGCGCCGTGATGCGCATGGGCGATCGCGTCAACGAAGTGATCGAGGTCGTATCGACCGGTTCACTTGGACTCGATATCGCGCTCGGCGTCGGCGGCCTGCCGCGCGGGCGCGTGGTCGAGATCTATGGGCCGGAGTCGTCCGGCAAGACCACATTGACGCTGCAAGTCATCGCGAGCTGCCAGCGCAACGGTGGCACCGCAGCGTTCATCGACGCTGAACACGCGCTCGATCCGACCTATGCCGAAAAACTCGGCGTGAATGTCGACGATCTGCTGGTATCGCAGCCTGATACTGGCGAGCAGGCGCTGGAAATCGCCGACATGCTGGTGCGATCCAACTCGGTCGACGTGGTCGTCATCGATTCGGTTGCGGCATTGACGCCGCGGGCCGAAATCGAAGGCGAAATGGGCGATTCGCACGTCGGTTTGCAGGCGCGTCTGATGAGCCAGGCCCTGCGCAAGCTGACCGCAAATATCAAGAAGTCCGGCACCCTGGTGGTCTTCATCAACCAGATTCGCATGAAGATCGGCGTGATGTTCGGCAGTCCCGAAACGACCACCGGCGGCAACGCGCTGAAGTTCTACGCTTCAGTGCGGCTGGACATTCGCCGAATCGGCGCGATCAAGCGCGGCGAAGAAGTGATCGGTTCGGAAACGCGCGTCAAGGTGGTCAAGAACAAGGTTGCGCCCCCGTTTCGCCAGGCGGAATTCGAGATCCTCTACGGCGAAGGCACCTCGCGCGAAGGCGAACTGATCGAACTGGGCGTCGCCCACAATCTAGTGGAGAAGTCCGGCGCCTGGTACAGCTACAACGGCGATCGCATCGGGCAGGGCAAGGACAATGTTCGCCTGTATCTCAAGGAGCATCCGGAAATCACTGCGGCGATCGATGCGCAGTTGCGCGCGAAGCTGCTGGCGAAACCTGACAAGGCAACCATCGCGGCCGGGGTCGAGGTCGAGGAAGAGGCGTAGCCGATTGCGCCCTCCGCGCAAACCGAAGGAAGACACGCGCAGCGTTTACGACAAGGCGCTCGGCTTGCTCGCGCGGCGTGAACATTCCGCGCGGGAATTGAAAACCAAACTCGCCGTGCGCGGCCATACAGCGAGCGAGGCAGTCGTGGCGATCGACCGGCTGCAGGATCAGCAGTATCAGAACGATGATCGCTTCGCTGCGAGCCTTGCGCGCCGACGTGCAGCGCAAGGTTACGGTCCGCGACGCATCGGTGCGGAACTGAGATCGCACGGACTCGGCGACGCGTCCATCCGCGAAGTGCTTACTGAAGCAGGCCTTGATTGGACAGCTATCGCTAGCGAGCAATTGCGCAAGCGGTTCGGCGGAAGCGCGCCGAGGGACCGCGCCGAACGCGGCAAACGCGCCGACGTTCTCTTGCGCCGTGGCTTCGATCCGGCGACAGTACGCGCCGTCACCTGCGCCGAAGTGGATGATCCGGGAACCGGTTTCGATTGAGAAGCCGCATCCGGACCGCTCTTTTGCGTGTCCGAATGTTGCCTCCTTTTCTTCCGAATACGGTCGATGAAAACTTCCGAAATCCGCTCGGCATTTCTCGAATTCTTCCGCACCCGCGGACACACCATCGTGCCGTCGAGTTCGCTGGTTCCGTCCAACGATCCGACCTTGCTGTTCACCAACTCCGGCATGGTGCAGTTCAAGGATGTGTTTCTCGGCAGCGAGAAGCTCAAGTTCGTGCGCGCAGTGGATGTGCAGCGCTGCCTGCGCGCGGGCGGCAAGCACAACGATCTCGATGCCGTGGGTTATACCGCGCGGCATCACACATTCTTCGAGATGCTCGGGAACTGGTCGTTCGGCGATTATTTCAAACGCGAGGCGATCGCGTGGGCGTGGGAATTCCTGACCGGCACACTCCAACTCGACAAGGATCGACTGTGGGTCACGGTGTATCACACCGATGACGAGGCATACGCCATCTGGAACAAGGATATCGGCTTGGCGGCTGAGCGCATCGTGCGTATCGGCGACAACAAGGGCGCGCCGTTCGCATCGGACAATTTCTGGCAGATGGCCGACACCGGCCCGTGCGGCCCGTGCACCGAAATCTTCTACGACCACGGCGCCGATGTCGCTGGCGGCCCGCCGGGCTCAGCAGACGAAGACGGCGATCGCTACATCGAGATATGGAATCTGGTGTTCATGCAGTTCGATCGCGGCGCCGATGGCACGCTGTCGCCGCTGCCGGCGCCGTGCGTCGATACCGGCATGGGTCTGGAACGGCTTGCGGCGATTTTGCAACACGTGCATTCGAACTATGAAATCGATCTGTTCCAGCACCTGATCAAGGTGGCCGCGAAGCTCACCCACACGCACGATCTGGAAAACAAGTCACTGCGCGTGATTGCCGACCATATCCGCGCGTGTGCATTTCTCATCGTCGATGGCGTGCTGCCTTCGAACGAAGGCCGCGGCTATGTGCTGCGCCGGATCATCCGCCGCGCCCTGCGCCACGGTTACATGCTGGGCCAGAAGCAGCCATTTTTTTTCGCGATGGTGCCGGCGCTGGTGGAGGTCATGGGCGAGGCGTATCCGGAACTCAGCGTCAAACGTGAACTCGTCGAACGTGTGCTGAAGGCAGAAGAAGAGCGCTTCGGAGAGACGCTGGAGCAGGGTATGAAGCTGCTAAGCCAAGCGCTCTCAGTGGAGCGGAGGGCTGTGGTTCGATTTGCTGACGAGATCAATGGATCGATCTCATGGGAAGCGAAATTGCCGACAGCCGCCAATCGTAGAGCGGATGCGGTAGTTGAAAAGAATGCAAAGAAATTGTTCGTCGAAGTGAAAATAGCCAACTCGGAGCAGCATGCCAGAGCTGTGATCATGGGTGCGGCGACAGACTGGAGCGAGTGCCTTCGCGCGATCAACGGCCGGGGCGTTTTCATTTGTGTAACGAGAGAAAACCCATCGATATTGTTAGCGGCACTTGCTGATTCTCAGTCGGAAAAACTCGGGAATCTAGATCTAAAGATCTGGCCTAACGCGAGTCTCAGACTTAATGGTCGGACGGCGTTTGAACTTTACGACACCTATGGCTTTCCAGTCGATCTAACCGCTGACGTCGCGCGCGAGCGCGGGGTAACGCTGGACATGGTAGGTTTTGAGTCCGCCATGGATCAGCAGCGACAGCGCGCGCGTTCGGCGAGCCAGTTCGAAGGTCGCGCGACGTTGCCGGCCGAGCTTGCCAGCACGCTTGCGCCAACCGTATTCCATGGTTACGACGCGTCGAGCGCAGACGACTGCACCGTGCTTGCAATCGTGCGGGGTGGTCGCGCGGTTGAATCCGTCGAAGAAGGCGAGGAGGTGATCGTGTTGCTCGACCGAACGCCGTTCTACGCAGAATCCGGCGGCCAGGTCGGCGACGCAGGGATGCTCTCGAATGCTGACGTGAAATTCCATGTGCACGATACGATCAAGCTGGCTGGCGTGTTTCATGCGCATGCAGGATGCGTGGAGACGGGTGCGCTGCACGTCGGAACGAGAGTCACCGCTACGGTCGACGCCGCGCGCCGTCAGGCGACGGTGCTCAATCATTCGGCAACTCATCTACTGCATGCAGCGTTGCGAAACGAACTCGGCACGCACGTTCAGCAGAAAGGATCGCTGGTCGCTCCGGATCGCTTGCGTTTTGATTTTTCGCATTTTCAGCCAATCGGGGCGGATGAACTGCGCCGTGTGGAGGATCGGGTCAACGCGGAAATCCGCCGCAACTCCGAAGCCGAAACGCGCGAGATGGCTTATCAAGCCGCGCTCGATTTTGGCGCACTCGCACTGTTTGGCGAAAAGTACGGCGACGAAGTGCGCGTATTGCGCATGGGCGATTTCTCGACCGAACTATGTGGCGGCACGCACGTTCGTCGCACTGGCGATATCGGCCTTTTCAAGATTGCCGGCGAAAGCGGAGTCGCCGCCGGTGTGCGTCGCATCGAGGCGGTGACTGGCGCGGCTGCCATTGCCTTTGTGGCCGACGAAGAAGCGCGGCTGGCTGCGATCGGTGCAATGCTTTCGACGCACGGGGGCGAGGTAGTCGACAAATTGCGCCAGCTTTTCGATCGACACAAGAAACTCGAACGCGAGCTCGAATCGTTCAAGGCCCGGACTGCAAGTTCAGCGACGCACGATCTGGCGGCGACGGCGCATAGAGTCGGCGCAATCAGCATTGTCGCGGCACGCGTCGACGGGCTCGATGCAAAGGCATTGCGCGATGGCGTGGATGGGCTCAAACAAAAACTTGTCGATTGCGTCGTGCTGCTGGCAACCGGCAGCGATGGCAAGGTTTCACTGGTCGGCGGTGTGCACGGCGCTGCGCTCGGCAAGGTCAAAGCCGGTGATGTCGTGGCGCATGTCGCAGCGCTGATTGGCGGCAAGGGCGGTGGTCGACCGGATATGGCGCAGGGCGGGGGCATCGACTCACCTGCGCTGGATGCGGCGCTCGCGGCGTTGCCGGATTGGATCGCGGCTCAGCTCGCTTGATGCACGTCATGCAACGGCGGATTTTTGCTGTTCATTGCGTGGGCAGGATGCGTTCGATAGTATCCGGGCAGTCAAGATTCGTCGCGCATGCCATTAGATCGGCATTCAGAACGTCGAGCCTGACTACAGGGGGAAAGGCAGCAAGGGAGGCTGCTGCTGCCGGGTTCCCGGGATGAATTTCGTGTGCGCCGCAATGGACACACGCGGATTGAGTCCCATTGGACCGACAAATCAAACGGAGAGCATCACATGTTAATTTTGACCCGCCGGGTTGGCGAGACGCTGATGATTGGCGACGAGGTAACCGTCACAGTTCTGGGCGTCAAGGGAAACCAGGTCCGCATCGGTATCAATGCACCAAAGGACGTGGCCGTGCATCGCGAAGAGATTTACCAGCGCATCAAACGCGAGTTGTCGCCTGGCGAGGAACCGCCTCCGGAGACTCCGGAAACGAGCAGCGAAGGTTGAGCTTTACCCGTACCGCTGCACTCGCTATCCTCCGCGCCCCGGCGCTGCGTTGTGCTCGAGTGCATGGGCGCAGGCGATGCACGCGGTTCGGAGCGAACTGCAAGTAACAGATTTGGAGAGATGCCCGAGTGGCCGAAGGGGCTCCCCTGCTAAGGGAGTATAGGGTCAAAAGCTCTATCGAGGGTTCGAATCCCTCTCTCTCCGCCAGATACGAAACGCGCCCCGCAAGGGGCGTTTTTCGTATCTGGCGGTGCAGGAGAACCCTCTCGCGTTCGACAAATTCGTCGGGAACGAATTTGGACAGCCGCATGGCTGGCCCCGCAGCGCGCAGCGCGCAGGGGTGAGCCCCATGGATGGGGGCGAACACTAATTCGTCGGGAACGAATCTGGACAGCCGCAGGGCTGGCCCCTCAGCGCGCAGCGCGCAGGGGTGAGCCCCATGGATGGGGCGAACACTAATTCGTCGGGAACGAATTTGGACAGCCGCAGAGCTGGCCCCGCAGCGCGCAACGCGCAGGGGTGAGCCCCATGGATGGGGCGAACACTAATTCGTCGGGAACGAATCTGGATAGCCGCAGGGCTGGCGCCGAACGCGAAGGGGTGAGACCCATGGATTCGGCGAACCATCCCATTCGCCTGCAATGACATCCAGGATCACTCGTTGGACCGAGCTTGTTTACGGCAAGAGCCCTGGACCTCGTCTGCGACTTTTTCATGCGTCCATGCAGAAAAAGATTGACGCGACCGACTTCGATCAGAATAATCGCGCGCTTTCCGCCGTGCCGTGAGCGCCGCATGCAGTGCTAGAATGCACGACCGCGTGATCGACGCAACAGGTTGCAACGCGCCCGTAGCTCAGTTGGATAGAGTACCAGGCTACGAACTTGGTGGTCGGGAGTTCGAATCTCTCCGGGCGCGCCAGTTGAACACGAAGGGTGCTGCGGCACCCTTTTTGTTTTTTTGTTGGACCGACGTGCGTTGCGGGACCGCCATGTGGATCGACCGATTGACGCCAAGGTCTGCGGTTCGTAGTATCGCCGACCCTCTACGTTGGCTTTGAGGTCGGTAAATTCGTTTTTCGGCGGGGTATAGCGCAGTCTGGTAGCGCGCCTGCTTTGGGAGCAGGATGTCGGGGGTTCGAATCCCTCTACCCCGACCATTTCGGCCCGCAAAAAAACGTGTGCGACTGACGATGCGCCCGTAGCTCAACTGGATAGAGCATCGGCCTTCTAAGCCGACGGTTGCAGGTTCGATTCCTGTCGGGCGTGCCAACAGGTTGGTGATGGCGCAAGAGATTTCGAACAACGCGTTTCGCATGTCGACATGAACGCGGATGCAGATTAAATGGTGGGCGTAGCTCAGCTGGTTAGAGTCCCGGATTGTGATTCCGGATGTCGGGGGTTCGAGTCCCCTCGCTCACCCCAACTTCGTTACAATCAGTACGCGGGCCGTTAGCTCAGTTGGTAGAGCAGGAGACTCTTAATCTCTTGGTCCTAGGTTCGAATCCTAGACGGCCCATCATTTTTCCTTAGAGTTGTGGGTGCGGCAGCTTCGACAGCCGCACGGTGAAGGTGCTGATCCGGGCGAAAGTGGCGGAATTTGGTAGACGCGCTGGATTTAGGTTCCAGTGGGGTGACCCGTGAGAGTTCGAGTCTCTCCTTTCGCACGCCTTCGCATTGAATTGGCTGCCTCGTCCCTGCCGGGCGTCTGCCGCGGCGGCGCGCAATTTTGCAGCAGATACGAGGACCATCATGCAAGTTTCCATTGAAAACGTGGGCGTACTGGGCCGCAAACTTACGGTCCGTCTGCCGGCGCAACGCCTTGAAGACACTGTTCGCACTCGGGTGCAGGAAATGGGCCGCAGTGCACGCCTGAAAGGTTTTCGTCCCGGCAAGGTGCCGACGAAAATCATCGAGCAGCGCTATGGCAGCCAGATTCGCAACGAGGCGTTGTCGGAGATGATCGGCTCGAGCTTCCAGGAAGCGGTCAGCCAGGAGAAGTTGCGACCGGCCGCGCAGCCGTCGATCGCGACCACAGGTCGTCCGGACAATGGCGAGATTGAGTACACCGCGACGTTCGAGGTGCTGCCGGAAATCGGCACACTCGATGTCAGCACTCTCGAGATCATCAAACCTACATCGAGCGTCACCGACCCCGATATCGACCATATGATCGAGACCCTGCGTCTGCAACGGCGTACGTGGAATCAGGTCGAACGTGCCGCCCACGCTGGCGACATGGTGCTGTTTGAATATTCGGCGCAGGGCGACGGATTTCGCCATCCTGAATCAGGCATGGATCGGGTTGGTGCGGTGCTGGGTTCCGGGGCGTATTCGCAGGAGCTGGAAGACACGCTGGTGGGTCATTCGATGGGGGACGAGTTCACCGCGAAGATCGATTTCCCCGCCGGCGCGCGCGCTGCCGTGCTCGCTGGAAAATCGGCCGAGGTTACGGTCAAGATCGTGCGCGTGCAGGAAGCTCAGCTTCCGCCTGTCGATGAGGCCTTCGCGGCAAGCTTCGGCGTCAAGGATGGCGGTGTGGAGAAGTTCCGCGAGGACGTGCGCGCCAATCTCGAGCGCGAACTCAAGGGTGTTCTGATGGGTCGGCTCAAGGCCGGGGCGCTCGACAAGCTGGTCGACGCGCATCCCGAGCTTGAAGTTCCGCAGGGTCTGATCGAGAACGAAGCACGCATGTTGGCGCAGCAAGCCAAGGCCAGCGGCGCCAATGCGGTCTCGGCGTACCTTCCCGCTGCGCGTCGCCGCGTCAGCGCCGGTTTGCTTATCGCCGAACTGGCCAGTCAGAACAACGTTCAACTCGATCCAAACCGAGTCCGCGAGGCGTTGACGACAATCGCGTCGACCTACGAAGAGCCGGAGAAGGTCGTTGAACTTTACTCGCGAGACCCCCAGTTGATGAGTGCGCTGCAAAATCGCGTGATCGAAGACCAGGTCGTCGAATGGATGGTCGAACACGCCAGACACAGCGAGCAGGCATTGAGTTTCACCGAAGTCATGCGGCCGGTTGTTTGATTGCCCGGCGCGTCCAGGAGGTTTGAATGTCCAGCCACTTGCCGATTCAGAGCCTCAACCTTGTCCCGATGGTGGTCGAGCAGACCTCGCGTGGCGAGCGCGCCTACGATATTTATTCGCGCCTGCTCAAGGAGCGTGTCGTGTTCGTGGTCGGCCCCATCGACGACTACATGGCCAACGTGATCGTCGCGCAGTTGCTGTTTCTTGAATCGGAGAATCCGGACAAGGACATCAACCTCTATATCAATAGTCCCGGCGGTGTGGTGACTGCGGGTCTGGCGATCTACGACACGATGCAGTACATCCGCTCGGACGTGAGCACGATGTGCATCGGCCAGGCGAGCAGTGCCGCTTCGCTGCTGCTGATGGCGGGCGCAAAAGGCAAGCGCTACGCGTTGCCGAACTCGCGCGTGATGATTCATCAGCCCTCGGGCGGCGCGCAGGGACAGGCTACCGATATCGAGATCCAGGCCAAGGAGATTCTCTATTTGCGTGGCCGGCTGAATGGCCTTTACGTCAAACATACTGGCCAGCCACTCGAACAGATCGAGCGCGATATGGAGCGCGACCGCTTCATGAGCGGCGACGACGCCAAAGCCTACGGCATGATCGACAGCGTGCTCGACCGCCGTCCGGGCGATGTCAGCATCGGCGCTTGAGCCGGCGATTCCCAAACTGCGGATTGTTCGAGTATTTTTCTTTTGAAAACAGGCCAACCGGGCGCGACGCCCGGTTGCGCTATGCTATGGTGAACCGGGATCAAAACGGTTGCTATTTTGACGGCCGGAATCGCGACAATACTTACCCGAGGCGGGAATGACAGACGAGCGGCAGAGCCGATCGGGCGACAACAGCAAGATTCTCTATTGCTCGTTCTGCGGCAAGAGCCAGCATGAGGTGCGCAAGCTGATTGCGGGCCCGTCGGTGTTCATCTGCGATGAATGCGTCGAGCTGTGCAACGACATCATCCGCGAGGAACTCGAGGAAAAGGCTGCCAGTGCGCGCAGCGATCTACCCAAGCCGGCCGAGATCCTCGGCGTGCTCGATCAATACGTGATCGGCCAGGCACGCGCAAAGAAGGTGCTGGCGGTCGCGGTGTACAACCATTACAAACGCCTCGAAACACGCGGTCGCAATGAAGAGGTCGAGCTGGCCAAGTCGAATATCCTGCTGGTCGGTCCCACCGGATCGGGCAAGACGCTGCTGGCCGATACGCTTGCACGCCTGTTGAACGTACCATTCACGATCGCGGATGCGACGACGCTGACCGAAGCGGGCTACGTCGGTGAGGACGTCGAGAACATCATTCAGAAACTGCTGCAAAAATGCGACTACGACGTGGAGAAGGCGCAGAGTGGCATCGTCTATATCGATGAGATCGACAAGATTTCGCGCAAGAGCGAGAACCCCTCAATCACGCGCGATGTCTCCGGCGAAGGTGTGCAGCAGGCGTTGCTGAAGCTGATCGAAGGCACGATCGCCTCGGTGCCCCCGCAGGGCGGACGCAAGCATCCACAGCAGGAATTCTTGCAGGTCGACACGAAGAACATCCTGTTCATCGTGGGCGGCGCGTTCTCGGGTCTGGAAAAGATCATCCAGCAGCGATCCGAAGCGACCGGCATCGGCTTCAACGCGGAAGTGCGCAGCAAGGATCGCCGTGCCGATGCCGGCAAACTGCTTGCGGATGTGCAGCCGGAGGATCTGATCAAGTTCGGGCTGATTCCGGAATTCGTCGGCCGCCTGCCTGTGGTCGCGACCCTCGAAGAACTCGATGAACCCGCCCTCGTCAAGATCCTGACAGAACCGAAGAACGCGATCACCAAGCAGTTCAAGCGCCTGTTCGACATGGAAGGTGTCGAGCTTGAATTTCGACCGGATGCATTGACCGCCGTTGCGCACAAGGCGATCAAGCGCAAGACGGGCGCGCGCGGTCTGCGCACGATCCTCGAACAAGTATTGCTCGATACGATGTTCGATTTGCCTTCGCTCGAACATGTGAGCAAGGTCGTGGTCGATGAAGCTGTCATCAACGGTCACGCCGAACCGTACCTGATTTATCGCGGCAACATGCAGTCACGCGCGGCGGCGGAATAGCGCCACCCTTGTAATCTGTGACAAACAGCCTAACTTGACGATACGGCAGCGTGAGTACACGCTGCCGTTTGCATTTATCCGATTGCTTCAACCTCTTCCCTACCATTCGAGCCAATGACTGACAAGTCGAACAAAACGCCTAAGACTTCCCTCGATCTCGTCGAGCTGCCGGTCCTGCCGCTGCGCGACGTTGTCGTGTTTCCGCACATGGTCATACCGCTGTTTGTCGGACGAGAGAAATCCGTTCGTGCGCTCGAGACCGCGATGCTCGGCAGCAAGCAGATTCTGCTGATCGCGCAGCGCAGTCCTGACGTGGACGATCCCGCAGCAGGCGACCTTTATTCAATTGGCACGATCGCGAGCGTGTTGCAATTGCTCAAGCTCCCTGATGGCACGATCAAGGTGCTGGTTGAAGGTATCGACCGTGCCGAGATTGCCGCATTTGGCGAGCGCGACGGATTGATGATTGCCCACGCGCGCACGCTCGAAGCGACCTACACGCGCAGCGAACGCGAAGTCGACGTCATCGGTCGCCAGTTGACCAGCCTGTTCGAGCAGTTGATCAAGCTCTCGCGAAAAATTCCGCCTGAACTGATGTCGACTCTCGCGGGCATCGAGGATCCGTCGCGCCTCGCCGATACCATCGCGACGCATATCGCGGTGCGTGTCGCCGAAAAGCAGCGCGTTCTTGAAACCGTCGATGTTGCCGATCGCCAGGAGCTGCTGGTTGGAATGGTCGACGGCGAGATCGATGTGCAGCAGATCGAGAAGCGTATCCGCGGTCGGGTCAAGACGCAGATGGAGAAGAGCCAGCGCGAGTATTACCTCAACGAGCAGATGAAGGCGATCCAGAAGGAACTCGGCGATAACGAGGATGCGCCCAATGAGATGGAGGAATTGTCGCGCAAGATCGCCGCTGCAGGGATGCCCAAGCCGATCGAGGCAAAGGCGCGCGCGGAATTCAACAAATTGAAACAGATGTCGCCGATGTCGGCCGAGGCAACGGTCGTGCGCAACTATGTCGATTACCTGCTCGGCGTGCCGTGGAAAAAGAAGACCAAGGTGCGCCGCGATCTTCAGCTCGCGCAGGAAGTTCTCGACGCCGATCATTTCGGGCTGGAAAAGGTCAAGGAGCGCATCCTCGAGTATCTTGCGGTCCAGCAGCGCGTGAAAAAAATGAAAGGTCCAATCCTGTGCCTGGTCGGACCGCCCGGCGTCGGCAAGACTTCGCTCGGCCAATCGATCGCGAAGGCAACCAACCGCAAGTTCATCCGCATGTCGCTTGGCGGCGTGCGTGACGAGGCCGAAATTCGCGGTCATCGGCGCACGTATATCGGGTCAATGCCGGGCAGGATCATTCAGAACCTGACCAAGGCCGGCTCGAAAAATCCCCTGTTCGTGCTCGATGAAATCGACAAGATGTCGATGGATTTTCGTGGCGACCCGTCCGCTGCGTTGCTCGAAGTGCTCGATCCCGAACAGAACCATACGTTCAACGACCACTACCTCGAAGTCGATGTCGATTTGTCCGAGGTCATGTGGATCGCGACCGCGAACACCCTGAACATTCCGCCGGCGCTCGCGGACCGCATGGAAGTGATCCGCATTCCTGGCTACACCGAAGCGGAAAAACTCAATATCGCGCTGCGCTATCTGGTGCCCAAGCAACTGAAGGCGAATGGCCTCAAGGCGACGGAATTGCAAGTGGCCGAGTCGGCAGTGCGTGGCGTGATCCGGTATTACACGCGCGAATCGGGCGTGCGCAGTCTTGAACGCGAAATTTCCAAGATCTGCCGCAAGGTGGTCAAGGAATTGAGCCTTTCTGCAGCGAAAGCCGCCAAGAGCGGCAAGCCTGCTGCCGAGCGCAAACGCACGAAGATCAACGTAACCGAGAAAAATCTCGATGCGTATCTGGGCGTGGAAAAGTTCACCTATGGGCGTGCCGAGCAGCAAAACGAAGTGGGCCTCGTGACCGGGCTCGCGTGGACCCAGGTCGGCGGCGACTTGCTCAGCATCGAAGCCACCGTTGTGCCGGGCAAGGGCAAGTTGATGCATACCGGCCAGTTGGGTGACGTGATGCAGGAGTCGATCCACGCCGCACTCAGCGTCGTGCGCGCACGTGCCGACCGTTTCGGAATCGATCCCGATTTCTATCACAAGCTCGACGTGCACGTGCATGTGCCCGAGGGCGCAACGCCCAAAGACGGCCCGAGTGCGGGTATCGCAATGTGCACCGCGCTGGTCTCGGTATTGACCCGCGTGCCGGTGCGTTCGGATGTTGCGATGACAGGCGAAATCACCTTGCGCGGGCGCGTGCTGGCCATCGGCGGCCTTAAGGAAAAATTGCTGGCCGCGCACCGCGGTGGTATCACGACCGTGATCATTCCGGAAGAAAATCGCAAGGATCTGGTCGAGATTCCGAAGAACGTGACCGATTCGCTCGATATACGTCCGGTGCGTTGGATCGACGAGGTGCTCGATATCGCGCTGGAGCGACCGCTGACCTCCGCCACGCACGCGGAAGGCGATGCCCCGCGGGCGCGAGACGAGCATGCAAATGAAACCGGCGTGCGACCGCATTGATATCGCCCGAACGGACGAATTTGAATCCCGGTGCTTTTTGGCAAGATGATTTCAGTGCCTGACGCCCATGCTTCGCCGATCAAGTTGCTTGAGCAAAAAGCGGCGCTTGATCGAATGGGGGGCGGCGCCCTGTCGCTACCGTGCCACGCGTGCGCATGGCGGCCGCGCCAAGTTTCGTGCGTGCCGCGCACGGCGGAACGCTGGAAAAGCGCGCCACGCCTTGTTGCGCGGCTTCCGGGCCACTGGTATAAAGAGAGCGCCGCGATCCAGGTAGACGCCGTTGTCCAGGCGATTGCGGGGTAGCGAAGCGAGTGACTTGGAGGCATGCCCTCCGGATTCGCCCGTCTTCGGCTCAATCAAATTCATTGCGGGCCGTCGGCTCCAAGCGGGAGATTCATAAATGAATAAAGGCGATTTTGTGGGCGCGATTGCGGATGCATCCGGTCTGAGCAAGGCTGATGCAGAACGTGCTGTCGAGGGAATGTTCAAGGTCGTCAAGAAGACGCTCAAGTCGGGCGATTCGATTTCGCTGGTCGGCTTCGGTACGTTTGTCGTGCGCAAGCGCGCCGCACGCACCGGCCGCAATCCGCGTACCGGCGAAGCGATCAAGATCAAGGCGTCCAAAGTGCCGGCTTTCAAGGCGGGCAAGGCGCTCAAGGACGCGTTGGTCTGATCTGAGCAGTACGCAATCAGCCGGCACGCACTGTCTTGCACACAACCTGGGTGCTTAGCTCAGCGGTAGAGCGTCGCCTTTACACGGCGAGGGTCGGGGGTTCGAAACCCTCAGCACCCACCAGTAATTGCGCATGCACCCAGCCCGATCTTGGGGCAACGGCGGATCAGCCAGTCGTGATGGCCAATTATGGTCAAACGCTCTGACGAAGCGGGCTTCGGTTGCCTCGTCATTCAATGATTCAAGCGAGGGCGCCTGCACGGCGCCCTCGTCCTTTGCACCCTTTGCGCGCCATCCGCGTGCCTGCGGCGCGAACGCGTAAAATGTCGCCTTTGCACGGTGCCTTGCTACGCCGGCCTCACTAGACAGGTTTTGAAATCATGCTGCAGCTTTTACGTGGAAAAAAATCCGGACTGTTCGTCAAGATCGCATTGGTGTTGATCACGATCGGTTTCTCTTTTTTCGGCATCGAGTCCTATTTCGTGAGCCGCAGCGATACCGGCGTGGCGAGGGTCGGCGATACTCAGATCAGCCAGGATGAATTTCGCGACCGCTTCAATCGCTACCGTCAGCAGATGCAACAGCGGATGGGACCGGCGGCGGATGCTTCCTTCTTTGAAAAACCCGAAGTGAAGCGTCAGATGCTCGACCAGATGGTCGATGAGCAGGTGCTGCTCGAAGCGAACAGCAAACTTGGCATTGCAATTCCGGCAGAGCGCATTCGCAAGGAAATCCTCTCGGTGCCGGCGTTCCAGAACGACGGTCATTTCGATGCCGAGCAGTACAAGATGGTGCTGTCCTCGCAAGGCATGTCACCGATGGGCTTTGAGCAGCGTGTGCGCGAAGATCTTGCGACGCGGGAGCTGGCGGAGCAAGTAGGTTCGACGGCACTCGTCACCGAAACCGAGGTAGATACCTGGTTGCGATTGAAGGATCAGCGTCGCGACATCCATTACGTGAAAATCGACAAGCCGGCAGCACAGAACACCGAGGTCAGCGACGATGAAATCGCGGCGCATTACAACGCGCATGCTGCCCAATACATGGTGCCCGAACGCGTTGCAGTCGACGTAATCGATCTGGACGGCAGCACGCTTGAAGTCGACACCAAACCTGACGACAGCGTGCTCAAGGAGCGCTACGAAAAGGAGAAGGCGCGCTTCGTGACCGACGAACAGCGTCTGGCGTCGCACATCCTGATCAAGGTCGCGGGCAAGGGCGATCCTGCCGAACAGAAAAAGGCGCTGGCCAAGGCAGAGGACATTGCCAGGCAAGCGCAGGCAGGCAAGGATTTTTCCGACCTTGCCAAAGCCAATTCGGACGATCTCGGCTCCAAGGCCCAGGGCGGCGATCTGGGCTGGCTCGACAAGGGCACCACCAACGAGGCGTTCGAGAGCGCGTTGTTCGGCCTCAAGAAAGGCGAGATATCAGCACCTGTGCTGACCAGCGAGGGATATCACATCATCGACTTGCGCGACGTCCGGCCAGGCAAGACGCGTAGTTTCGATGAGGTGAAACCTGAGCTGGCGAAGGAATTTTCCGAGTCGGAGCGCGAGCGCGTCTACAACGAAAAAGCCGGCAAGCTGACCGACATGGTGTATCAGGATCCTTCCTCGCTGGAACCGGCGGCCAAGCAACTTGGGTTGAGTGTGCAGAAGACTGCGCTGTTCCCGCGTCAGGGTGGCGAGGGCATTGCTGCCAATCCGGCGGTGGTCAAGGCCGCTTTTTCCGATAGCGTGTTGGTGCAGAACAACAACTCCGATCCGATCGAAATCGGTCCCAACCACATCGCCGTGATTCGAATTGCCGAGCACAAGCCGGCAACGCCGATTCCACTCGCCGATGTGAAGGGCAGAATTCGCGACGAGATCGTGGCCGAACGGGTCGCGGCGCAAGCCAGAAAGAATGCAGACGGATTGCTCGCGCAACTGAACAAGGATACGACGCTGGAACAACTGGCTGCGGCGCACAAGCTTAAGTTGGAAGAACAAAAGGGCCTTGGCCGCGATGCGGCGACGATCGACAGCGCGCTGGTGCAGGCGGCTTTCGCGATGCCGCGTCCACAGGCTGGCAAGCCTGACTACCGCGTGGTCGATCTCGGCGGCGACAGCTATGCGCTGCTGCAGCTCGACAACGTGGTCGACGGCGATCCCTCCAAGCTCGATGCGAAGACCCGCGAAGCGGCGCGCGCCACCTTGGTTCAGGGCGCGGGCATGGCAGTCACGCGCGAATTTATCGCGGCCTTGCGCAAAGACGCCAAGATCGAAATATCGGAAAAGAACTTGCAGGATTAGTGGGCGGGGGGAAACGAGACTCCAATCGCGGGCTGCGTAGCTAATGCGGCGCGAACAAGACAGCGTGCGCTGGGCGGATCAAGGCGAGGCCGGATCCGCCATCCCCCAGCTTGTTCCAAGCCAAGGTGGCTCGGGGTCTGCGCACTCAGCGATGCATTACAACCCTGTCATGCCCAGCGTGTTGTAACCGGCATCGACATAGGTGATCTCGCCGGTAATACCCGAGGCCAGATCGGAGCACAGGAACGCTGCGACGTTGCCCACCTCGTCGATCGTCACGCTGCGACGCATGGGCGCGTTTTCCTCGACATGGTCGAGCATCTTGCGGAAGTTGGCGATGCCGGACGCCGCCAGGGTCTTGATTGGACCGGCCGAAATCGCGTTGACGCGGGTGCCTTCCGGGCCGAGGTTGTAGGCGAGGTAGCGCACGTTCGCTTCGAGGCTCGCCTTGGCCAAACCCATCACGTTGTAGTTGGCCATCGCGCGATCAGCGCCGAGATAGGTCAGGGTCAGGATCGAGCCTGCGCGAGCTTTCATCAGCGGGCGCGCCGCCTTCGCCAGCGCGGCGAGACTGTAACTGGAAATGTCGTGCGCCAGCGCGAAATTTTCACGCGTGAGACCATCGAGGAAATCGCCCTGCAGCGCTTCACGCGGCGCAAATCCGATCGAATGCACAAGGATGTCGAAGCCATCCCAGTGCGTGCCGAGTTGTTCGAACAAGCTGGCGATATCGCTGTCGCGGGTCACGTCGCACAGCAACACGATGTTCGAACCGAACGTCGTCGCGGCTTCATCGACGCGAGCTTTGAGCTTCTCGTCGACGTAGGTGAAGGCCAGTTGCGCCCCTTCGCGATGCATCGCATTGGCGATGCCCCATGCGATCGAACGCTGGCTGAGGATGCCGGTGATGAGCGCGCGCTTGCCGTGCAGAAAACCCATGTGCTCTCCCGATGTGACGACGCCTGAGCGCAAATTGTAACCGACCCCATTGTTTCGGATCGATTACCATTTCCACCGGGCGAATAAACTCTCCCGCCGCCGCCGCCTTCTTCTACTGGTGCCAGGTTCGAAATCAGTCGGCGCTAGTGGCCTGCCGCAACTTCACGCCCCTCAATGGACCTCGGCATCAAGATGCAGCCGATCGCCCAGGTGCAACGTTGCGCCGGATTGCGGATTGAGATGCCGCAGTTGGCGCAGCGGAATCGAATAGCGTTGTGCGATGTGCGAGAGGGTATCGCCGGCAACGACGATATGGATGTGGGCGCGAGCCTGCCTCGCGGGCTCCGTTTCAGCCGATGCGACATCGCGGCCCGGTAGCAACACGTTCGTACCGGGCGCGTCCGGTGCGCCTCTGTCTGGCGTATTCGCGTCGGCAAGAGTGGCGCCAGAAACACTGACCTGCGTCGTCGCCGATTCCATACCGCTGCCGTGCGCCGCGCGTTGCTCGCGCCAGTCGCTCCACAGACCGACCGGTAGAGCGTCGGCTGCTGCACGGAAGGCCGCCACCCGCGTTGTCGGCAGCAGCAGGTGATGGGTGCCGCCGGAGGGCATGTGGTTGCGTCGATAGCCCGCGTTCCAACGGCGTACTTCGTCGATGTCGATTCCGGCCAAGCGCGCGACCAAGCGCAAATCCATGCCGGCTTCGAGCGTTACGTCCTGCAGCACATCGTTTGGGTCAGGCTCCGGCAGGTGCACGGCAAAGCGCTCCGGATCGGTGACGATGCAGGCCAGCGCGAGCAGGCGATCGAGATGCTCGTGGGTGACCGGATGGAATGCGAATCGCGCAAGTTCGTTGGCCGACAAGGTGCGTGCGTCCCGCCCGGCGAGCAATTTCTTGACTCGAAATTCGCCGCTGTTGAAAGCCATGTCGACCAATCGCCAGTCGGCAAATTCCCGATCGTAATGTTCGATGAGGTCGAGCGCGGCCGCGGTGGAGGCGAGAGCATCGAGACGGCCGTCGTATTCAGGCGTAATCACAAGACCTGCGGTGCGCGCCGTATCCGGCACCAATTGCCACATCCCGGCCGACCGGTCGCCGTGTGACGCCACCGGCTGATAATTGCTTTCCAGATAGGGCAGCAGCGCGAACTCGCCCGGCAGATCGCGTTGTTCGATCTGCACGGTGACCAACAGCAGGAAGGGCAGTGCGCGCTTCCAGCTTGCGCTGAACAGGCGCGGATTTTGGGTGTAGTAGCGTGCCCAGCGTTGCACCTCGGGTCGGTAGTCGCAACCTTTCATTGCGAAGCGCTGGCGCAGGCGCGGCCACGGCGAAAGCGTCGCGACGAGGCTGGCGGATGCATCGGCGGCGGGCGAATCCTTTGGGGATGCGGTCGACGGGGCGCTTGGAGGCACCGGGCCGGCAAGAGCCGGCGATGGCGACGGCGCGGGTGGCCGTGTCGAGGGTGTCGCGCAAGCTGTCATCAGCGCAATTACGGCGCCGAGCAACGGGCCACGCATGCGCTTCGCGCGCATGCACATCACAGTGCCGGCATCCGGAAATGATCCTTGCGCCGACGCAATTCGGCAAAGCGCGCGACCCGATCAAGACATCGATCCGGATCGAGCGCCGCCATCAGTGCCGGCGAATCGACGCGCAGAAACGGGTTGCATGCGCGTTCGTCGGCAATTGCCACTGGCAGCGTCGCTGCGCCATGAGCGCGCAATGCCTGGGCCTGCAGGGTGCGCAGACGCAATGGTTCGTTGGCTGGATCGAGTGTGCGCGCAAACGCGCAGTTGGCGAGCGTGTATTCGTGTCCGCAACACACAAGTGTATCTCCGGGCAGCGCAGCAAGACGATCGAGCGAAGCGAGCATCTGCGCCGGACTGCCTTCGAACAGCCGGCCGCAGCCGACGCTGAACAGGGTATCGCCGCAGAACAAGAGACCGTGGCCTTGATAGGCGATATGGGTGAGTGTGTGACCCGGAATCGCAAGCACATCAAAGCGCAATGCGGGGTCTTCAAGCGCCAACACCTCGCCATCGCCCACGCGTACATCAACACACCCGATGCGTGCATCGTGCGGCGCGTACACGATGGCTCCCGTCGATGCAGCGAGTGCTGCCGCGCCATCGATGTGATCGGGATGATGGTGGGTGAGCAAGATCGCGCGCAGGCGCAGATGCTCGCGGGTGCAGGCCTCGCGCACGGGCGTGTCCGCACCCGGATCGACGACGATGGCGGAGCCAGCCGCGTCCAGCAGCAACCAGACGATATTGTCGGTGAGGGCGGGCAGGGCGATGAGGCGCAGATCGTTCATGGCCGGCGAATATAGCCAGCGTTCCCGTCGCGTTCGTTAAGCGGACATTAGCCGGCGGCCGATCGCGTTACACTGGGCCGTTATCGTCGACCGCGCCGCACCTGTGATTACCGGGCCTGACAACCTGTTTGCACTACCCGAGCTCGGTCCGCTACTGCGAGACGAGCTGGCGTGCGCTCCCGTGCATGCGGTGCGCCGGCCGGCCGGTCGCGCGCTGATCGTGCAGGCATGCTCGGCAAATCGGGTGATGAGCCTCGACGTCCGCCATCTGACTGCCGTGCGTCTGCATGTCGATCAGAAAGCATTCGTCGGCGACGTCATCTGCGAGCCCGACGCGTTGCCGTGGGAGGACGATTCATTCCAGCTTGTCCTTGCCCAGCATGTCGGCGACGTGCTGCCGGTTGGCAGCACGCTGATCGACGAATTCGCGCGTGTGCTGGCACCGGCAGGCACCTTGCTGTGGTTTGGCCTCAACCCATGGAGCCCGTGGTTGGCGTGGGTGCACTGGCAAGCGCGCCGCGGCATGCCGGTGCCGCGCGCGGCGCATGCGGACGCCGCGCGCAGACGCATGCGAACCTGCCAACTTGCGGCGCTTGCCCCCGACTACTTTGGCACCTGCTGGCCGCAACGATCCGAACCATTCTCCGGTATCCATGGCAGTCGGATGCTTGCGCCCTTGCGCACTGCGTATCTCATCGCCGCCTCCAAACAGCGCGCGGTGTTGACGCCGCTGCGGCCACCGCTCGTGCGCGAGCGCGCCACCATAGGGTCCCAGCTTGTGGCACCCAGCCACCGTGCCAGAGCATGAGTGCGGCCGAGCAGTGGGCCGAGCGCGTCGAGTTGTTTACCGATGGCGCATGCCTCGGAAACCCGGGACCGGGCGGTTGGGGCGCGTTGCTGCGCTGGGGCGCGCGCGAGAAAGAACTCAGCGGCGGAGAAGCGCAAACCACCAACAATCGCATGGAGCTGATGGGCGCGATTGCAGGGCTCGAAACATTGAAGCGTCCGTGTGAAGTCGTGCTGACCACCGATTCACAATACGTCAAGCTCGGCGTTGAACAGTGGATGGCACGTTGGCGAGCGAATGGCTGGCGCACGAGCGCCAGGCAACCGGTCAAGAATCGGGATCTATGGGAGCGCTTGTCGACTGCGCTTGGCGAACATCGCGTGACGTGGCATTGGGTGAAGGGTCACGCCGGTCACGCCGAGAACGAGCGCGTGGATGCGCTGGCCTGTGCGGCGGCATTGACCTTCAAGGAACACGCATGAGACAGGTCATCCTGGATACCGAAACCACGGGGCTCGAAGTGCAGCGCGGCCATCGCGTGATCGAGATCGGTTGTATCGAACTGGTGCAGCGCCGCCCGACCGGCCGCACATTTCATTACTACCTCAATCCCGACCGGAGGATCGACGAAGGCGCGCGTGCAGTCACCGGCATCAGCGACGATTTCCTGCTGGACAAGCCGCGATTTGCGGACATCGCAGTCGAGTTTCTCGAATTCATCAGCGGCGCCGAGGTTATCGCGCACAACGCTGCGTTCGATGTCGGTTTTCTGGAGGCTGAACTTGCGCGGGCGGGATCCGCGCACGCAAAACTCGGCGAACACGTGTGCGTGCTTGACACGCTCGCGCTGGCGCGGGAGAAATTTCCGGGTCAACGCAACAGCCTTGATGCGCTGTGCCGGCGCTTGGGGGTGGATAACAGCCATCGCGAAATGCACGGGGCGCTGCTCGACGCAAACCTGCTTGCTGATGTTTATCTCGCCCTGACTGCGGGACAGGGAGCGCTTGGGTTCGAAAGCGAAACAGCACAGGTGCAGGCCCATGCGGTCCAGGCGCCCGTGCATCTCCTGGCACGCCCGCGCGTGCTGCGTGCGCCGGCATCGGAACTGGCGCTGCATACGGCGCGACTGGCGGCGATCGAGACAGCCAGCCACGGAATCTGCATGTGGCTGCGGCTGGAGGCACTGCCGGTTGAGGGTCGCTTGTTCGCCTCGTAATGGCAGCATGCATGGAACGGCAGGTCTCGGCCCTGGCCGACCGTCGCTGACTTCGATTTCCGGATGCAACGCTGTCAAACATCTGCGCGGGACGACACCAATGGCGAAGCGGGTGCTTCCCGGTTGATGCGGACACGTTTAGGAAGGCAGTGGTTAAAAAGCCCAGCGAGGGCAGGGAAGGGCGCCTTCCCCGCCCGTTGCAGCCCACTCCAATTCAGACGGTCGGCGAATTAAAACCCAGAACCCCGGCCCTTGTTCATTGCGCAACAATAACGGCGCTGATGGATCGCTTCGGCCGACCACATCCTCCACCATTCCGCGAGCAGGCTCGACTCAATCAATCGTTCACACAGGCGATCGTTTCCGCCCCGTCGTCTAGTTCTTCTCGACGTTCGGCACTTCAGGCTGCACGTTCTGAATGGTCGCGGCGGGCAAGGATGTCGGTGGCCAATTCCGGACCTTTTCCCATTCCTTTTGCACATCGGGTGGAAGCTTGTCCATGTGCTTCAGGAACAGCGCGAGTGTCCATCTCTCCTGATCGCTGAGCGTGCGGCCAAACGAAGGCATGCCTGTGAGACGGATTCCATGGGTGATTTTCCAGAATGAGATGCCTTCCGGATCGTCCTCGACCCCATCGGTCGCAAACTGCGGCGGCTTTTGATAGAGCCCCTTTGCGATCGGCGATGCTGACGCTGCGCCTTTCTCGGAACCGTGGCAAACCGAGCAATTTTGGGCGAACAGGTGTACGCCTTCGAGCAGGTTCTGGTCGGACAACGCAACAGGATTTTCTCCTTTCGGAGCCTGACCGAGCAACGTCGCATTCAATGATGTTTGGGCCGCCCATGTTTCCAACCGCCCCGGTTGCGCATCAGCATTGGCTGGCATGAGGCCACTTCGCACCAGCAAGTACGCCCCAACAAGGGCACCGACCAGCGTAAATGTCACTCCTGCGAAAAACCTGTTCATTCTCATCCTCCTTCATCACTGAAAATAACCGTAGTGACGACACTGATGAAGAGGCCGGCAACTGGAATCGTTTGCCCCCGGATCATTCTCGCCAACTCGATTGAGATCAACTTGGCCCAAGGCGTCAGGCAAAGGGACTCCAGGGCCGGGAACGAGCTTCCAAAGCCGTATCGCTATCCGAACCATGCGGCCATTCGTGAAGGACTTTCGCAGACATACGAGATGGTCGCGCCTGGCCGTTTTTTATTGGCGGTCACAATCGTGTTTTGCGCATACGCAACGAATGGTGCGACGAGCATTCTCGCAGCAACCACCGCGTGCATTCTTGGTAACTTGATCCGTAGGCGGGCACGCCACTGCCGTGCCCGCAATTACAGATCAGGGCGACTCGAAGCCGTTTGCGAATATCACGTCGCTCGCGCCCGCATATAGCTCGGCGCTAGCAAGCGCATTCGGTACAGAGCCTTCAGCCAGTGCTTCGCTGACAGTAGCATAAGGCGGAGCGCGGCACCGCGTTGGTGCCTTGGACGCCCCACGAGCGCGTTGGCGATCGCATGAA
>CAJDTR010000017.1_pt1 | contig 27576 bp, 14 predicted proteins | sample 7389891 | NCBI WGS metagenome assembly CAJDTR01 (sample SAMEA7055657, study PRJEB34461) | soil metagenome | biome: terrestrial ecosystem; feature: Peninsula; material: soil | place: Antarctica | collected 2016 | reverse complement strand
CGGCGAAGAAGTTCGACGTGGGATCGACGCGGTAGCCGGGTCCGAGGCGCATCTGCAGCGGACCCTGACTCGTCACCAACTCCAGAAGCACCGGGTGCTCTCCTCGATGTTCGGCGACGAGGCCGCGCAGCCGCTCCAGCGTGTCGATCGGAGCGCTCCGCGCGTCGATCCGGACACGCACGGCGTTGTGGGCGACGACCGCCTCGTACGGCTGGACGTCGAACGCGACGACCTTCGGCTCACCCGAGCGCGCCAGGTCAGCCCGACCGCGGATGATCACGATCCGATCGGGCACGAGGTACGCGCGCGCCGTCGCGAACGTCTTGGCGAAGATCACGACCTCGGTGGAGCCCGTCAGGTCCTCGAGCTGGACGAAGGCCATCGTGTCGCCCTTCTTCGTCACCATCTGGCGCACGCCCGAGACGAGGCCGCCGACGACGACCTGCTCCTCCTGGCGGCGCCCGGCGAGCTCGCGGAGTGGCGTGTCCACCTTCGCCTCGAGCTCGCGACGGATCCCGCCGAGCGGATGCGAGGAGAGGTAGAGCCCGAGGACCTCCCGCTCCAGGCGAAGGAGCTCCGTCTGGTCGAACTCCTCGGAGGGGATCGGCGGGTAGGTGCGACGATCGGCGCTCCCGCCCCCATCGTCGCCTTCGAAGATCGAGAACTGGCCGACGTGGCGATCCGCCTGGCTCTTGCGGGCCGAGCCCAAAGCCTGCTCGGCGACGGCCAGCATCCCGCGCCGCGTCGCGCCGGTCGAGTCGAGGGCGCCCGCGCGGATCAGGGCGTCCAGCACCTTGTGGTTGAGGACGCCGCTGGAGACGCGCTCGCAGAAGTCCCAGATCGAGCTGAAGGGCCCGCCCTCGTCGCGGCTGTGGACCATCGCCAGGACGGCGTTCGTGCCGACGCCCTTGACGGCGGAGAGACCGAAGCGGATCTTGCCGTCCACCACCGCGAAGTCGTGCATCGAGATCGAGACGTCGGGCGGCAGCACCTCGATCCCCATCTCCGCGCACTCGGCGACGAAGAACGGGACCTTGTCCTTCGTGTCCATGACCGAGCTGATCAGCGAGGCCATGTACTCCTCGGGGAAGTTCGCCTTGAGGTAGGCCGTCCGGTAGGAGATCAGCGCGTAGCAGGCCGCGTGGCTCTTGTTGAAGGAGTAGTCGGCGCTGCGCTCGTTCTCCAGCCACAGCTCTTCGGCGACCGCTGCGGGAACACCCGAGGCGATCGCGCCGGCGATGAACTTCGGCTTCAACGATCCCATCAGGACCGCGTCCTTCTTCGAGATCGCCTTGCGCAGATCGTCCGCCTCGCCAGGCGTCAGGCCGGCGATCGACTTGGCGATCTGCATCGACTGCTCTTGGTAGACCGTGATCCCGTAGGTGCCCGCCTGCACAGCCTCCAACCGTGGATCGAGGAACGTCACCGGTTCGTGCCCGTTCTTGCGCCGGGCGTAGGCAGGGACGTTCGCCATCGGTCCGGGGCGATAGAGCGCGACGAGCGCGATCAGGTGTTCGAAGGTCGTCGGGCGGACCTGGCGCAGCGCGTCGCGCATCCCGGACGACTCGAACTGGAAGACGCCGATCGCATCGCCGCGCGTGAGCATCTCGTACGTCCGCAGGTCGTCGAGCGGGACCTGCGTCCAATCGATCTCGATCCCGCGCGACTCGGCCACGAGCCGTACGGCCTCGTCGATCACGTCGAGGTTGCGGAGGCCGAGGAAGTCCATCTTAAGGAGCCCGAGCGCCTCCACGTCCTTCATCGCGTACTGCGTCACTAGCTCGGCGTCCACCCCCTTGCGCTGGAGCGGCAGGTACTCGTAGAGCGGACGATCGGAGATCACGACCGCGGCGGCATGGATTCCGTCCTGGCGGACGAGGCCCTCGAGCGGCCGCGCCATGTCGATCAGCGACTTCGTCGTCACGTCCAGCCCCGGCTGCAGCGGCGTCTTGTCGTCGCTGTAGATGCCAATGAAGGAATGGTCATCACGGTCGGAAACGAACGCGAGCCGCTTGCCGTCCGGCGACCACTGCAGCGCGCTGTTCTTGCCTCGATCAAAGAACAGGCGTTTGGGTTTGTCTGCCTCCGCGCTCTTGTCGTTATGGGGTTCGATTGGCGTCGTCCAGACCTGGTGCTTGCTCAGGTAGGCGAGTTGTCCGTGCGCCGATAACGCAGGCGCATCGCCCTGCGTGATTTCGAACGGCGCGCCATCGGGTAACTTGACCGCCCACAAGTTGACCTTCGGTTCCTGTGGATTTGCCGCCGGGTCCGGTGCCCGTTCGTCATCGGCTGGCCAGTTTGCGTCGTGATCGCCGCTGCGCACGAACACGAGCACATCGGCTTTTGGCGAGAACGTCAGTTGGGTGATTTCCTGGCCGTCGTCGTCGTTGAATTGCGTGACCTGACGAGGTTTGAAAGCGGGCCCGTCTGCGACCCAGACATTGCGTGCGCCACGCAGGTTGACGACCCAGGCGATGTGCTCGCCATTTTCGGCCGCGACCAGCCCGCTGGGGTAGGGATAGTCGAGCACCTGCGCCAGCGTGAAATCCGCCGCCGCGCACTGCGCGATCGACGCAAACACGAGACACGCGGCAACACAGGCACGGACAAGGCAATGCATCGGCGCAACTCCTGCTGGGATCCCGTGGCACTCATGCGTGCGTGTACGCGCACAGCAGCGCCACCGACCATGGTACACGCCACGTTCAAATGATCGCGCCACGCGACGCTCGCAAAGGGCTGCAGCTTTCACAGGAGGTAAACGAAATCTGCGTCTTTTTGGGAGCGGCACAAGCCGCGATGCTCTGCTGCAGAACATCCGCGAGAGGGGCTTACAATGGGTGCTTTCGCCGGAGTTGCCCATGTCTCTCGCCCTCTCGAAGGTTCCAACGCCGATCAACGAGCCGGTGAAAGCTTACGCGCCGGGCTCGCCGGAGCGCGCAAGCCTCAAGGCAAGACTCGCGCAGATGTCCGCGCAGAAGATCGAGATACCGCTGGTGATCGACGGCAAGGACGTTCGCGCCGGCACCTTCGGGCACGCGGTGATGCCGCATCGCCACGCGCACGTACTCGCCGATTTTCATCAGGGCGGCGAAGAGGAGGTGCAGATGGCGATCCGCGCTGCGCTGCGTGCGCAGAAGGATTGGGCTGCACTTCCGTGGGAAGCACGCGCGTCGGTATTCCTCAAGGCTGCCGATTTGCTGCAAGGACCGTATCGCGATGTCATCAACGCAGCGACGATGCTCGGCCAGAGCAAGACTTGTCATCAAGCCGAAATCGACAGCGCTTGCGAACTGATCGACTTCTTCCGTTTCAATGTCGCGTTTTACGAACAGGTGCTGCGTGAGCAGCCGTACAGCTCGCCCGGCATGTGGAACCGGCTTGAGCACCGCCCGCTGGAAGGTTTCGTGTTCGCCGTCTCACCGTTCAATTTCACCTCGATCGCAGGCAACCTGCCAACCGCGCCCGCGTTGTGCGGCAACACGGTGATCTGGAAGCCCGCCAGTACCGCCGTCTACAGCGCACACTTCCTGATGAAACTGTTCCGCGAAGCAGGCCTGCCCGACGGGGTGATCAATCTCGTCACCGGCAGTGGCGCGGCAATCGGCAATCCGGTGCTCGCAAACAGACATCTGGCCGGCGTGCACTTCACCGGCTCGACCAAGGTGTTCCATCAGATGTGGCGAACGGTTGGGGATAACATCGACAAGTACACAAGCTATCCGCGGCTGGTTGGCGAAACCGGCGGCAAGGATTTCATCATTGCGCATGCGAGCGCCGATCCGGTCGCGCTGGCTACTGCCATCACGCGTGGCGCGTTCGAATATCAGGGTCAGAAGTGTTCCGCTGCCAGCCGTGTGTACGTGCCGAAGAATCTATGGCCGAAGGTCAAGGACATGCTGGTCGAACAAGTGACCAGCATCAAGATGGGTGACGTTGCGGATTTCTCGAACTTCATGGGTGCGGTGATTGACGCTGCGAGTTTCAAGACGCAGAAAGCCGCGATCGACGAAGCCAAATCTTCGAGCGACGCGGAAATCCTCGTTGGCGGCGATTACGACGACAGCGAGGGCTGGTTCGTGCGCCCGACCGTCATCGTCACCACCAACCCGGCCTATCGAACCTTGTGCGACGAACTGTTCGGCCCGGTGCTGACCTTGCACGTCTACGACGAAGCCAAATGGATCGAAACCCTCGACATCGTCGATCGCACCAGCCCCTACGCACTGACCGGCGCGATCTTCGCGCAGGACCGTTACGCGATCGAGCAGGGACTCGAACGCCTTCGCAACGCCGCCGGCAATTTTTATATCAACGATAAACCCACCGGTGCCGTTGTCGGTCAGCAACCCTTTGGCGGCGCCCGTGCCTCCGGTACCAACGACAAGGCTGGCTCAATCCTCAACCTGTTGCGCTGGATCAGCCCGCGCAGCATCAAGGAGACGTTTGTGCCGGCGGTGGATTACCGCTATCCGTTCATGGGGGAACAGCAAGGGTAGGACAAACCGGTTTCGCCCTCTGCGACAAGGCGCCGATGAGGCAAGGTGCCAATGATCCGAATGTGCGCGGTCAGCTGCTCCACCCGCCGGACTCAAGCTGCGACCTCAGGATGTCGTCTGCAGTTACGGCATGGGTCGCACCGCGATCGACCGTCTGGCAGAGGACACTCACCGCATTGTTCTTGAGCTTCGCCAATGGCTTCATGCCGTCCAATGCAACAAAAAGCCGGCGACCACAGGGTCGCCGGCTTCCAGGTCCCGTCTACGCCCTCAGGGGAGAGCGAAACAGGCTTCGCGCAGCGATTGCTCTACTGCGCTCGGATCAATGGATCAATGTTCGTGTTCTTCGTCACCGTCGCTGTCAACGCGAACGCCATTCTTGTAGTGCTTCACCACCCAGTCGTTGCGCTCGTACGGCGTATCCGTGTCGAGATCGATCGTCACGCCACCGGTGGTGATATATCCGCGACTTGCCACTGGCAGCTCGGTGCCTGATTTCCATGCATCGCCTTCCCGCCAGTAATACGTCTTGCGTTCCGGCGCGAAGTAAATGTCGTGGTCGCCGTAGTAGACGTAGTTGTGGTGGGTCTTGACCGTGGTCGTGGTGGTCTGGACGGTTTCGTCGTTGTGGGTGGCCATCGCAGGGATGGCGGCCACAAGGCCGATTGCCAGTGCTGTCGCTGTGATGACGCTGTGGCGCATATTCATGGTTTCTCCTGGTTGCCTCTTGGGAAAACACCACGTGCACGTAAAAAACGCACGGCCCCGTGGAGTCCGGCAAGAGCTTACGCACGCCGGCTGAACGCAGCTTTTCCACCCGGTGGGTTCGGCTTTATCCGACAGGTGCCATTCACCCCCGCTGCGCCGATGAACATTTTTGCGCGCGACAAGCGGGTTTTGCAGATTTTTCACAAACGCGGCGAGTGTCTCGGCATGCGGGCGATAAACTGACCGGATGCCCCTGCTTCGAAGGAGCGGACCGCGTCGGCTCAGGCCGCTTTGCGTTTACCCAGCAATGCGAGCAAATCATTCGCCGCACGCAATCGTTCGGTCGCGCCCGCTAGCTCCATCTTGAATTTCAGCTTGTCTTGGCCATCAAGGGAGTACACGCGCGGTTGCGACTGGATCAGACGGATCACCGTCAACGATTCGATTGCCGGTTGGGGCCGGAAGAGTACGCGGCCACCCGTGGCGCCGACGTCGAGCTTGCGGATGCCGAGCGAGGTCGCGACAAGCTTGAGTGCGGTCGCGGCGAAAAGATGCTTGACCTGGTCCGGAAGCAGACCGAAGCGATCGATCATCTCCACTTGCAGTTCGCGCAGTTGCTCTTCGTTGCGTGCGCTGGCGATGCGCTTGTAGAGAGTCAGGCGCGTATTTACGTCCGGCATGTAATCGTCCGGTATCAATGCCGGCACATGCAAGTCCACATCGGCTTCGTGTTCCTGGGTGAGGTCAAAATCCGGAACCAAGCCGCTCTTCAATGCGCGAACCGCGCGGTCAAGCATGTCGGTGTAGAGCGCAAAACCGACTTCCTCGATCTGTCCGCTCTGGTCTTCTCCGAGCAGTTCGCCGGCGCCACGGATTTCCAGATCGTGCGTCGCCAGGGTGAAGCCGGCCCCGAGTTCTTCAAGAGAGGCGAGCGCTTCAAGCCGCTTCTGCGCATCCGCCGTGATCGAACGGTTGTCGGGAACGATCAGGTACGCGTAGGCCCGATGGTGCGAACGCCCGACGCGTCCTCGCAACTGATGCAATTGCGCCAGCCCAAAGCGATCAGCGCGGTTGATGATGATGGTATTCGCGCTTGGCACGTCGATGCCCGATTCAATGATCGTGGTGGCAACAAGTACGTTGAAGCGTTGCCGGTAAAAATCGAGCATGACCTGTTCAAGTTCGCGTTCGTGCATCTGGCCGTGCGCGACGCGCACGCGCGCGTCAGGCATCAGCTCGCGGATCTCGCGCGCGATCTTTTCGATCGTATCGACTTCATTGTGCAGAAAATACACCTGTCCGCCGCGGGCTAGTTCCCGCTGCAAGGCTTCGCGGATGAGTGCCGGATCGTGCTGGCCGATAAAGGTCTTCACCGCCAGGCGATGCGCCGGCGGCGTCGCAATGATCGACAGATCACGCAGGCCGGCCATGGCCATGTTCAGAGTGCGCGGGATCGGCGTCGCGGTCAGGGTGAGCAGATCCACTTCAGCACGCAGTTTCTTAAGCGCCTCTTTCTGGCGCACGCCAAAGCGATGTTCTTCGTCGATGATGACCAGGCCAAGATCCTTGAATTTGACATCCGGCTGCAGCAGTTTGTGGGTGCCGATCATCACATCGACCTGACCGGCTGCGAGCCGGACCAGCGCCTCGTTGATTTCTTTTTTTGCCTTGAAACGCGACAACACCTCGACCTTGATCGGCCAGTCCGCATAGCGGTCGCGAAAGGTCTGGTAGTGCTGTTGCGCAAGCAGCGTGGTCGGCGCGAGCACGGCGACCTGCTTGCCGGCGATCGCAGCGGAGAATGCTGCGCGCAGCGCGACTTCGGTCTTGCCGAAACCAACATCGCCGCAGACGACGCGGTCCATGGGTTTGGATGATGCGAGATCGGCAATCACGGCCTCGATCGCATTGGCCTGGTCGGGCGTTTCCTCGAACGGGAACGCAGCGGCGAATTGCTCGCCCATTTCGATGTCCATCTTGAGAGCGGTGCCCTGGCGGGCCTCGCGCTGCGCGTAGATCGCCAGCAGTTCGGCGGCGACATCGCGGACCTTCTCCGCGGCCTTCTTTTTTGCGCGCTCCCATGCGTCGCCACCGAGCGCGTGCAGGGGAGCCAGTTCCGGGGCGGTGCCCGAATAACGCGCCACCAGATGCAACTGCGCCACCGGCACGTAGAGCTTGTCGCCCTTGGCGTATTCGATCGCAAGGAACTCCGCATTCTCGCCGCCGACATCGAGCTTGAGCAATCCCCGGTAACGACCTACTCCGTGATCGACATGCACGATGGGCGCGCCGATCACAAGTTCAGCGAGATCGCGAATGATCGCTTCGGGATCGCGCGTGCCGACGCGCCTGCGCCGCCGTGGTTGCTGCGCGCGCTCGCCGAACAGCTCGCGTTCGGTGAGAACGGTGAGGGCGGGCGCGGTAAGCGCAAAACCCTGCTCGAGCGCGGCGACGGTGATGGCGAACCTTGGTGGGGCTGTCGCTGTGCTCGGATGTTCGTCATTCAGGTGCGAGCCCGGATGACGCGCCGAGGAGGGCGTGGCGAATTCCTGCCATGACGCAAGCGTGATCGGGTTCAGATGTGCGATGACGAGTTGCTCGATGAGCGCTTCGCGCCGACCGGCGGAATCGGCGGCGATCAGCACGCGCCCCGGATACGCCGCAAGGAACAGTCGGAGCTCTTCGCCGAACGCTTCGCCCTTGCGATTGAGCGGCAAACCCGGCGCGGGTTGCGTGCCAAGATCGATCGCGTGTTCAGTGCCCTTTGAGACGATGTCGATGCGCAGTTCGTTGTTCAAGCGTTCGCGCAATTGCTGCGGCGGAAGATACAACTCGGTCGGCGGCAGGATCGGCCGTTCGACATCGTGCGCGCGCTGTTCGTAACGCTCAGCGGTGTGCGACCAGAACGCATCAGCAGCCTCAAGCACGCCGGGTCCGAGCACGAACAACGCATCTTTCGATAGGTAGTCGAACAAGGTCTCGGTGTGGTCGAAAAACAGTGGCAGGTAATATTCGATGCCGGCTGGCGTTACACCTTCCTTGATGTCCTGATACAGCGGACAGCGGCGCGGATCGATCGGGAAGCGTTCGCGCAGCGTGTTGCGGAACGCTTTCGCCGATTCGTCCGTCAACGGAAATTCGCGCGCCGGCAAAAGGCGCACCGACTCGACTTTGTGGTCCGAGCGTTGCGTCTCCGGATCGAAGGTGCGGATGGAATCAACCTCGTCATCGAACAGCTCGATGCGATATGGAGAAGCCGAGCCCATTGCGAAAATATCCAGCAGTGCGCCGCGCACCGCGAAGTCGCCAGGTTCCTGCACTTGCGGCACATTGCGGTAGCCAGCGGCTTCCAGACGGCGTTTCTCGGTCGCAAGATCGAGCTTTTGTTTCAGTTCCAGTACGAGTCCTGAGCCGGAAATATAGCTCCGTGGCGCGAGCCGCTGCATCAACGTTGCGACCGGAACGACCAGCACGCCGCGCTTCAGCGAAGGCAGTCGATACAGCGCAGCCACGCGCTGCGAAACGATATCCGGGTGGGGCGAAAACAGGTCGTAGGGAAGTGTTTCCCAGTCGGGAAATTGCAGCACTTGCAAGTCGTCGCCAGCGAAAACCGCCAGTTCCGCTTCGAGCGCATGCGCCGCGTACGTGTCGTGCGCGACTGCCACCACAAGGCTGGTATGGGCGCGACCGGTTTCAGCGAGCGCCAACGCGAGCGCGGAGCCGTGCGGCGCGGACCAGTAGCGGCGCTGTCGGTTGGAGGTGGGCAGGGAAGGGGTCAGCGTCGGCATGGGAATTACAACAGCGCCAGCGCCGCACACGGTCATGTGCAGCGCAAAAGTGGAAATGCAATTCTAGCAGGCGGTTTCGTCATGCCATTGCCGCATGCACACGTTTAGGTCAGCTAGGCCATAGGTCACGCAGCTTCTTTACCCGATGTTTACGGAGGCGCGATGAATAACGCTACCTCAATCGGTCAAAATATCGTGCTGGCGCACGCGGAATTGGAGAAGGGTCGGCATGAGGTTGGCGCAGGCAGGACATCGATGCGGGTTTGCCGCGATAACCGGGCTCGGCTGCCTGCTCGCGGCGTGTTCGCGCCCGCATGCGCCGTCGCCTGAGCCACCCGCGCCCGTCACCGTGGTCAAAGCCGCGACGCGCGATATGCCGATTCTCGCTGCTGCGGTCGGCACGGTCGAGGCGATCAACAGTGTCGCGGTGAAATCGCTCGTCGACGGGCAACTGGAGCGCGCCTTCGTCAAGGATGGTGACAACGTGAAACTTGGCCAGGCGTTGTTCCGCATCGATCCGCGTCCGACTGAGTCGGCTTTGCGCGAGTCGCAGGCGATGCTTGCAAAAGACCAGGCCGCATTGTCGCAGGCGCGCTCGCAGGTTCAGCGGTATGCGCCGGTGGCGGAGAGGCACTACATCTCGGCCGACCAGATGGAGCAGTACCGTACCAATCTGACGGCGGCGGCGGCCAGCGTCAAAGTTTCCCAGGCAAATGTCGCCTCCGCAAAACTTGTCCTCGGCTACACCGATATCCGCGCGCCGATTGCGGGCAAGATCGGACGCATCCTGGTGCAGCCTGGCAATCTGGTGAAGGCGAACGATACCAGCGCGCTGCTCGTAATCAATCAGATCGAACCGATCTACGTAACGTTCGCGCTGCCAGGTTCCCTGCTCGGCCAGACGCTCGCTGCGCAGCGAGCGGCACCGCTAGCCGTGAGCGCACGCATCAGCGGCATCGCCGCGCCGATTGAAGGCAACGTCGCCTTCATCGACAACGCTGTCGACAGCACGACCGGCACGATCAAGCTGCGTGGTCAGTTCGCGAACAGGGAACATCTGCTCTGGCCTGGACAGCTTGTGGAGGTGAACTTGACCCTCGGCCATGACGCGAACGCGATTGTGATATCCGATCGCGCGGTGCAAAACGGGCCGGATGGAAAATTTGTATTTGTCGTCGATGCGACACAGCACGCCGAGCAACGCAAAGTCGAGGCGTCGCGCGTCCTGGACGGATTTGCCGTCATCTCCAGGGGCCTTGCGGTCGGTGAATCGGTTGTACTCGATGGCCAGTCCCGGGTCGAGAACGGCGCAGCCCTCAAGGTGATCGAAGCCGCGTCGCCATGAACGTTTCGGAGATCTTCGTCCGCCGCCCGGTGATGACGACCTTGTTGATGGTTGGCGTCCTCGTGTTCGGCATCGTCGGCTATCGGTTGCTGCCGGTCGCGTCCTTGCCTAACGTGGATTTTCCGACGATCTCGGTCTCGGCAAGTCTACCCGGCGCGTCGCCGGAAACGATGGCGTCGGCGGTAGCCACGCCGCTCGAAAAGCAGTTCTCGACGATTCCCGCGATTGACTCGATGACCTCGACCAGTGCGCTGGGCACTACCTCGATCACGCTGCAATTCGCGCTCGACCGCAACATCGACGCGGCCGCGCAGGACGTGCAGGCAGCGATCTCGGCGAGCTTGCGTCAATTGCCGACGCAGATGACCACGCCGCCAACATTTCGCAAGGTCAATCCGGCCGATTCGCCGGTGATCTACATTGCCTTCACGTCGAAGAAATTGCCGCTGTCGACGGTCAACGAATACGCCGAAAACGTGCTTGCGCAGCGCATTTCGATGGTGCAGGGCGTGGCTCAGGTCAACGTCTTCGGATCGCAGAAATATGCGCTGCGCATCGATCTGGACCCGGCCGCACTGGCTGGTCGCGGCATCGGCATCGACACGGTCGCGCATGCGGTAGCCAACAGCAACGTCAACCTGCCGACCGGAACGCTGTACGGACCCAATCGCATCTACAACGTCATGGTCGACGGCCAGCTCAAGGAAGCAGCCACGTTCGGCAATTTGATCGTGACGTATCACAATGGCGCGCCAGTACGCCTGAAAGATGTTGCCGACGTGCATGACGGCGTGCAGAACGACAAGGGCGGTGCGCTCATCGACGGCGAACCCTGCGTCGTGCTGGCGATCCAGAAGCAGCCGGGCACCAACACAATCAATGTCGTGCGGGATATCCGCGCAATCCTGCCTGCGTTCGAGAAATCGTTGCCGGCTGGCGCGGACTTCACCGTGGTTTATGACCGTTCGGAAAGCATCCGCGAATCGGTCAACGATGTGAAGTACAGCCTGCTGCTTGCGCTCGCGCTGGTGGTGATGGTGATCTTCGTGTTCCTGCGCAATCTGTCGGCGACCTTGATTCCTTCGCTCGCGCTGCCGATGTCGATCGTCGGCACCTTTGCGGTCATGTATGCGCTCGGTTTCAGCATCGACAATCTGTCGTTGATGGCATTGACCTTGTCGGTTGGCTTCGTCGTCGACGATGCGATCGTGATGTTGGAAAACATTTCGCGGCATATGGATATGGGCAAGGACCGCCTCACCGCGACGCTCGACGGCGCACGCGAAATTGGTTTCACGATCGTGTCGATGACCCTGTCGCTGGCCGCCGTGTTCATCCCGGTGGTGTTCATGGGCGGCATCATCGGACGCCTGCTCAACGAGTTTGCGATCACCATCGTGACGGCGGTGCTCGTTTCGGGATTTGTCTCGATCAGCCTGACGCCGATGCTGTGCAGCCGCATGCTGCGTGCCGAGCACGGCAGGCAGCATGGCCGCGTGTACCAGTGGAGTGAGCGTGCGTTCGAGCGCGTGCAGAATTTCTACCGACGCAGTTTGTCGGCGAGTCTTCGTCATCAGCCGATCGTGCTCGGTGTGTTCTTCGCGCTCGTCATTGCGACAGTGATCCTCGGGGCCGCAATCAAGAAAGGATTTTTGCCGAACGACGACACCGGGCAGTTGTTCGTGTTTACCCAGGCCGCGCAGGACATCGGTTACGACGCAATGGTCGCCAAGCAACGCGAAGCGGCGGCGATCATCCGCCGCGACCCCAACGTCGACAACGTGCTCGCTTTCATGGGGGCCGGTGGCAGCAGCCCGACCATGAATGTCGGACGCATGATCGTGCGCCTCAAACCGTTCAATCAGCGTTTGTCGGCTGACGAGGTAATCCAGCAATTGCGGCCAAAGCTCGGCGGTATTCCCGGCTTGCAGGTTTTCCTGCAAAACCTGCCGCTGATCCGCATCGGCGGCCATCTGACCAACTCCACCTATCAGTTCACGCTGCAGGATACGGACACCGCGCAGTTGTTCGAATGGACGCCAAAACTCGTTGCCGCGCTCGCCAAACAGTCCCGATTTCAGGACGTGACCTCGGACATGCTGATTGCCAGCCCGCAGTTGAATGTGGCAATCGATCGTGATGCTGCGGCCGCTTATGGCATCACGCCCGGTGCGATCGAGAACGCGCTGTACAACGCGTTCGGGCCGGCGCAGGTGTCGACCATTTACACGCCGACCGACCAGTTCTGGGTATTGATGCAGGTCGATCCGAAACGCCAGGCTGATCCGGCGGTGCTTTCCTCGATCTATCTCACCGGGACGCCGCCTGCCGCTATGGCGAACGCCGGCGTCACGCCTGCGCCAGAACTGGTGCCGCTGGCAGCGGTGACCCGACAAAGCCACTCGGTCGGCCCCGCGACGATCAATCATCTTGGCCAGGTGCCGGCCGTCACCGTGTCGTTCAACCTCGCGCCTGGCATGGCGCTCAGCGATGCGGTCGCGGGCGTCGACAAGACGGTGCAGGCGCTGAAACTACCCGACACCATCAGCACATCCTTTCAGGGCACCGCGCAATCGTTCCAGGATTCAATCTCGGGAATGGGCATCCTGCTGCTGCTGGCGATCTTCGTTATCTATCTCGTGCTAGGTGTTCTGTATGAGAGTTTCATCCATCCGCTGACGATACTCTCCGGTCTGCCGACGGCCGTATTCGGCGCTTTGCTGACCTTGATGGTGTTCGGCAAGGAGCTTGACCTTTACGGCGCGGTTGGACTCATCATGCTGATCGGCATCGTCAAGAAGAACGCGATCATGATGATCGATTTCGCGCTTGAAAAGCAGCGCGCCGGTGAGGCCGCGCACGACGCCATTCTCGACGCCAGCGTGATCCGTTTCCGCCCGATCATGATGACGACGTTTGCCGCGTTGATGGGAACACTGCCCATCGCGATCGGCTTTGGCGTCGGCGCCGATTCGCGCCGTTCGCTCGGATTGGCCGTTGTCGGCGGCTTGGTCACTTCGCAGCTGTTGACGCTGTACATCACGCCGGTGATTTATCTGTATTTTGACCGCATGCAGCAACGCCTGCGCCGACGCGAAAACAAGGCGACCGTCGTGCCCGATCGGGCAGCGGACCAGTACCCAGATTCAATGCTTCTACCGCGGTCAACGCGTTAGGATGTGTGCTTGGCAGGGGACAGCACGATGGGCAACGCAGCGACAGGTTTGCGCGACAGCGATCTCGACATGCTCTGTGCCGACTGGCCCGGCGTCACGCGCTCTATCAAATGGGAAGTCGATCTCGTCTACAGCGTTGCCAACAAGACGTTTGCGGTCATGTGCACTCTCGGCCCCGAGCGGGGTCGCCTGTCGTTCAAAGTCGACTCCGACCGCTTCTTCGAACTGACCGCGCAGCCCGGCATGATGGCGGCGCCGTACACCGCGCGTTCGTTCTGGATCAGCGTCACCGAACCCGAACGTTTTGCCACGGACGATCTGGCTGCATTCGTGCGGCGCTCGTATGAACTGGTGCGTGCCAACCTGCCGAAGAAAACCCAGGCGGCGATTGGCGACAGCTGAAGGCAACGCTGAAAGAGCCAGCGTCAGGCAAATCAACGGGGGAGAGTCACGCCGGGATCCAGTTCCTTGAAACCCCTTGCGGAAACGGGATAACCCGCTTTGCGTCTCAAGTCGGTTTCAGTTTTCGCAAGAAACGCGAAGTCGAGGACACGCGTATTTTTTCAGTGTCGCCTGATTGTGCGCAGGAGTCGTCAGGCATCCGTGGCGGCCAGGTTACGGATTGCCAGAGTGCGTGGATGGCGGGTGCCGAGCGTGCGTTGCAGGCGCTGCGCGATAGCCGACAACTGCGCCTTGGCGTCGGCACGGTTGCCGTCGACATGCCATTGCACTTGCACGAGCACTGCGTCGCAGGCCGCCACTTGCCAACCACCACTGTCGCTGTCCGCGGCGAGAAGGGTGCGCGCTTCGCTGGCCTTGCTCGCCGCTTCGTCGAAGTGCGCCGTGGCGAGAGCGACTTCCGCTTGGCCGAGCAGGCTGATCGGTAGCCGCGTGCGACCGCTAGTGCCGAGTGCGCGCAACGCGGATTCGGCCCTCTCCAGCAAGTCATGTGCCTGGCGCAAACGTGCCGGATCGTCACCTTCTGTGTGCAGCAGCATTTCCGCTTGCGCCATGTGCAGCCCCTCGCGATAGGCGTTTAGCGCCGGCAGCAATTTGTCGTATGCCGTCTGCGTGAGCGCGAACTGCTGTTGCGCTTGATCGCCGCGCCCAAGCAGGGCCAGTGCGCGTCCGCGATGCAAGGCAAGTTGGGCGGCGAACAGGCTGTGTTCGCCGAGGCTGTCCGATTGCATCGCAGCGGACTGGTCGAGCAGGTCGAGCGCCGCGGGTGCGTCGGCCAGTTCGATCTTGATCACCGCCGCACGCATGAGCTGGATGGCAAGCCCGCTCGATGCGCCGCTGGCCTCGCGGTAGAGGGCCGTCGCTCGCGTCATCGCCTCATCCGCCTGCAGCGGCAGACCCAGATCGAGATCGCAGACGGCAGCGCTGGCCAGGTCGATGGCGGCATCGATGGTGTGACTTCGCCCGCGCGCAGCCAGGATAGCGAAGCCGCGCAGGAACTCGGCGTGAGCTTCGCGCAAACGCCCCGCCAGTTGCAGCGAATAGCCGTACGCTGCGTGCTCGGCCGCAGACGAATCTGTTGCCGAGGGCGCGGAGGCATCGGACTCGACAATCGCCTGGCGATGCAGCTCGAGCGCTTGATCGAGATGTCCTTCGTCCTGCGCAATCAGGGCGAGCATCGACAGGCATTCGGCATGCTGTTCGTGGGAGGCGTTGCCCGCTGCGGCCGCGCGCAGCGCCCCGGCCATGGCCCAGCGTTTTGCATCGGTGAGCTTGCCAAGATCGCGCTCGGCTTCGGCCAGGTAGCACGAAAGATGCGCAGCGACAGCATTGGGCAGCGGCGTACTCGCCGAATCCAGCAGTGGCAACAGCAGGTGTTCGGTGCCTTGTGGATCGCGTCTGCGCGCATGGATCTCGGCCAGCGCGTCGATCATGGCCAAGCGTTGCGCGGAAGACAGGTTCTGGTCGTGCAAAAGGCGTTCGCCGGTGTGCGCCAGCAATTGACCAACGTGCACGGGCTCGTCGTGCGGCGCCGCATCACCAAGCATCGCGATCATGAAATCGACGGTGGCAAGCTTGCGTTCGAATTCCTCCTGCGCGCGGTTGCGTTCGGCAAGCGCGATATCGCGCTCGACGGCGGCGCGTCGCGCCTGCCAGATGGTGCCCGTCAGTCCGGCCAGCAGCGCCGCGACCAGCATCGCGGCAATCGCCAGCGGCCAGCGATGGCGACGCAGGAAACATCTCGCGCGATAGGCGCTGCCCGCACGCCGCGCCGCGACCGGTCGGTGCCCGCGTGCGTGTCCGATATCGGTCAGTAGCGCTTCGACCGAGGGATAGCGATCGCGCGGTTGCTTGGCCAGCGCCTTCAGCACGATGGCGTCGAGATCACGGCGCAATGCCAAAGCGGGGATTTTCGCCAGCCTCGTGCGGGTGCTCGGTGCGGCCGGCATTTCCTCGCACACGCGCCGTACCAGCGCTGCCAATGGCAGGCCGGCAGTATCGAGCGGCGCCACGCCGGCAATCAATTGATAGAGCAGGGAGCCCAGCGCGTAGACATCCGTTGCGGTGGTTATCGCGGCACCGCTGAGCTGTTCGGGTGCGGCAAACTGCGGCGTCAACGCGCTTTCCACCGTTTGCGCAGTGTTCGCCGGATCAAGCAGCTTGGCGATGCCGAAATCGAGCAGATGTGCGTGGCCGTCATGGTCCACCAGAATGTTGGCGGGTTTGAGGTCGCGGTGCACAACGAGGTTCGCGTGTGCGTAAGCGACAGCGCTTGCTACCGCGCCGAACAAGGCGAGGCGTTGCGACAGGTCGGGCCGGTTTTTCGCGCACCATGCATCGAGCGCATGACCGTCGACGTATTCGGTGATGAGATAGGGCGCCCCGTCGTCGGTGACGCCGCCGTCGAGCAGGCGTGCAATATGCGGATGGTCGAGTCGCGCGAGCAGGCGGCGTTCCTGCTGCAGGCGTTCGCGCAGGCCGGGCGTGTCCGAGCGCAGGAATTTGATCGCTACGCGTTTCTCGAAGGCGCCATCAGCTCGCTCGGCCAGCCAAACTTCGCCCATGCCGCCTTGGCCAAGCAGGTGAAGCAGGCGCCAGGCGCCGACGCGCACATCCGCCTGCGGCTGCCGAGACGAGGGCTGCGTTTCCAGAAAGCCGTCCGACCCGGCGATGCCGGCCAGCCATGTCCGAAGCTGCGCTGCGGCCTCGGGGTTGCTTAGTGCGAGGCGTTGCAGGTGTGCCGCGCGCGTGTCGGCCGGCTGTGCGAGCAGCTCATCGAGGAGCGTTTCGAGTGCCGCATGGTCCATCAAGGTGGAAAATCCGCGTTCATGCCGGTCGCGCATCCGGATGCAATTGCGCGTACAGCCAACCGCGCGCCTTCAGCCAGTCGCGTCGAACGGTGCTCTCTTCTACGCCGAGCAGGCTGCCGATCTCGCGGTCGCCAAGCCCTGCGAAAAAGCGCAGATGGACAACCTGGGCCAGACGCGGATGCTGCGCGTCGAGGCAGGACAAGGCATCGTCAAGTTCGATCACTTCGCCCGGATCGAAGGCGGCGTCGTGGCGATCGAGCGTTTCCACCGCCGCACCGCCGCCGCGCTTCTGCGCGAGATGTGCGCGCGCGTAGTCGACCAGCACCTGGCGCATGGCGTGCGCGGCGATGGCGAAGAAATGCCGGCGGTCGCCCAGCGCCGGCAGCTTGGCGCGGTCGAGCTTGATCCAGGCTTCGTTGATCAGCGCCGTCGTCGACATGGTGTCGCCGGCGCCGTGGCTCAGGCGTTGGCGGTGGGCGAGCTGGCGTAATTCGCCTTGCACCAGCGCGAACAGCGCCGGCAAGGCACAAGGTTGCTGCAACGCCAGCTCGCGCAGCAGCGCGGTGACGTCGGCGACCGCTTGCGGATCGGCTTCTAACAACGGTGTCGTTACCGGCATTGGATGCAGCCTCGGCTGGGCGCAAGCTTACCCAGCCGTGCCCGCTCGCGGTAGCGCCTGCACGGAATCGGCCCGCTTTGCCGTATTGGAAAGTATGCCAGCCACCCGGCTGTACGCGCCGTCCCCTGCAGGAGTTGCGATCATGGCTTTCCCGATTCGACATTCGTATTCGCTGGCGAGTGCCTTCCTTGTGCTGGCGACGGTCGCCGCCACGCCCTCGGTGGCGAATGCAGCCGAAGTCACCTGGCCCGGCAGCGGCGCGTGCGCGACGACCTTGCAGGCCTGCATCGACGCGGCCGGCTCCGGCGATATCATCGATCTGGCGCCTGCCGGCATCATCAACGAATCGCTCAACGTGACCAGGAGTCTGACCTTGCGTCCGTTGGCGGGCGCGTTGACGCCGAGCGGCGAACCCCTGCAGCCTCCATTATTTGGCGATAACCAGCACATCAATGTGGATGCGAACACGGGTGCCAGTTTTGCTTTCGAACTCGACGGCGTGGTACTGCAGCGCGGACATGTCTTCCTTGGCAACCACAACACCGCGTCGACCGAATTTCGGGTGCGCGGCGTCACCGTTGCAGCCGTCGACGGCAATTTCTACGGTGCGATCGCGGTGGTCAACTACACTGCGGTTGCGCCCATCAGCGCCTATCTCGACAACAACCGCGTCACGCTGACCTCGAACCCGACGACCGGCCTTCCTTACTCCGGAATCGGTATCCACGATGCGGGCACCGGTATGGTCGCCAGCGTGAGCTGGAACCATGTCGATCAACTGGGCGATTCGCCGTCCGCAACGGGGATTTATGTCGATGTCACGGGCTCATCGTCGGTCGCGATCGTCGGCAACCGCGTCAAGGGCACGCCGCACAGTGCAGGGCTGGCTGGGATTTACGTAATCAACGGGTCGAACACGATCGCCAGCGGGCCGGTGCAGGTCACCAGCAATGCCGTATCCGACGAGAACTTCAATTCGAGCACGCTGGGCATCTACGTCGGCACCAACGGCGGCGCGCTGCCAGCCAGCGTCATCAACAATACGGTAGTGCGCAGCGGCGAGGCGTTGGCGGCAGCGAGTGGCGTGACTGGCATGGTCGCCAACAATATCTTTGCCGATGCCAGTTTTGTTCTACCGGGCGGCATGGGCAACGAATACAACCTGATCTGGAACGTCGCCACGTTCAGCGGCACTCCCGGCCCGGGCACGATTAATGCCGATCCGCAACTGACCGACAACCTCAACCTGCGCGTGGTGTGGCCGAATCCATCGCCCGCGCGCGACGCCGGCAACAATGCCGATCTGCCATTCTTCAGCATCAATGATGCCGACCAGCGCGCGCGGATCCGCAACAACGTGGTCGATATGGGCGCCTACGAAACCGGCGATGTGGCTTACCAGCACCTCGCCAACAGCGGCAACATCGTCGGTGACTCGACCAATCTCGAAAACGCGGCGTTCAATTGCTGCAACTATCTGCATCTTCTTGCGACCCCCAGCACCACCGGCGATACCGTCGATCCGGTTGTCGACAGCGGCTATATCGGCGTCTATTACACAGGTGCCAACTGGGCGGTGTTCCATCAGAACCAGTTGCAGATGACGTCGGGCGCTATCTTCAATGTCTTTTACCCCGTGCCGGTGGCAGTCGACCGCGCCTTCACGCACACGGTGGATGGAACCAGCATTTTGGGTTCCTGCTCGGTCATCGACAACGCCCTCGTCAACAACCAGCCGAACGCCATCCTCAGCGTAACAGCGAACTGGAACCCGTCCGGCGCCACAGGCGTCTACGACAACCACCCGTTGCAGCTTGCCTACAACACCGCCATGCATCGATGGCTCATCTGTCATGCCGATGGTGCTGCAATGGGTTTCGGCGCCGGCTTTTTTACATCCTACAATGTATACGTTGTGCCGCCGCTGGTAAGTCCGAACGCCTTCGTTGTGCAGGCTGGTCCAGTCGCCAGCGCGTCGCTGGCTCTCGATCATCCACTGCTGAACAACAATCCTTGTGCGGCGTTGCAGATCATCAATACAAGCACGGCGTTCTTCGGGGCGGGTAGCCAGTATGCGGTGCAATATTTCCGCCATGGCAACAGCGGTCGCTGGGGTATCGTGCCTACGCCCACCGAACTGGGCTCGCCGACCACACTGCCGGCCAACGCGCGCTTCCACGTATTCGTCGACGGCGCGCAGGCCAACGCGTGTCGCGATGATCTGATCTTTGGCAGCGGATTCTTCCAATGATGATTTGATCTTCGGCAGCAGTTGTGCCAATAACGCGATTCGCCAACGGCAACCTTCGAGGTTGCCGTTTTGCATGGTCCGCACGGGAGATGCGCGTGCGGAGCAAATCGTTCCGGCGCGCTTGATACACTGCGCGCCTTCTCGTTTCGGCGTCGATCGCGCATGTCAGGCAAGGCCAATTCCCTCAAGACGATCTTCTTCGCGCTTGGCGCAAATTTCGCGATCTTCGTTGCCAAGGCATTCGCGGCGTTCGTCACAGGCTCTGGCGCCATGACTGCCGAGGCGGTGCATTCGCTGGCCGATTGCGGCAATCAAGGTCTGCTGCTGCTGGGTCTCAAGGGTGCGAAGCGCTTGCCGTCGCCCGATTATCCGCTCGGCCATGGCAAGGAAATCTATTTCTGGTCGTTCCTGGTTGCCTTGCTTCTGTTTTCGGTGGGTGGGGCGTTTTCTATCTACGAGGGCATCCACAAACTCAGCGGCCCCGAGCCATTGAAATCGCCGTGGCTGGCGGTCGGAGTGCTCGCGTTTGGAGTGGTCGCGGAAAGTTTTTCGATGTGGGGATGCCTGCGCGAGGTGAACAAGGTGCGCGGCACGCACAGCCTGTGGCACTGGTTCCGTGAAAGCCGGCAGAGCGAGCTGATTGTCGTATTCGGAGAAGATCTTGCCGCATTGCTCGGACTTGCCCTCGCACTCGCCGCGGTGCTGTTGACGATGGCGACCGGCAATCCCTTGTTCGATGCGATCGGTACGCTCTCCATCGGCGCGTTGTTGATCGTGGTCGCGGTGTTCTTGGCGGTCGAGGTCAAGGCGCTCTTGATCGGACAGAGCGCCGATCCAGAAACGAAGACGGGTATCCTGCAGTTTCTCGATGCGCGACCGGAAATCGCGCGCGTGTTCAATCTCATCACGCTGCAGCTTGGTCCGGACGTGATGGTCGCAGTGAAGGCCGAGATGAGCCGCGATCTTTCGACCCGCGGCGTCGTCGATGCGATCAATGCGGTGGAGAAGGACATGAAGCAGGCATTTCCGGAAATCCGCTGGTCGTTCTTCGAACCCGACGTGGCGGATTGACGCACCGGATATGCACGCGTGCTTGCGCGCGGTTGCAAGATCACACGAATGGTTGGGTTGGCGTGGGATTTCATTTCCCCGTCAGATTCACTGCGTCCAGACGGCATGATGAGGAGACCGAGAATGCGCGTGAGGTTCGGGTTGACGATGTTGATGTACGCCGCGTCGTTGCATGCTGCGCCCTCGGACTGGACCGCCTACGGCGGTGACGGCCAAGGCCAGCGCCATGCGCCACTGGCGCAGATCACGCCTCAGAATGTTGGCCAACTTGAACTCGCGTGGAGCTTCCGCACCGGTGAACTCGGCGCCGGTTTCGACCGCGCGAATGATGCGCTGACGTTCGAGGTGACACCACTGCTGATCGGCGACTCGTTGTACTTCAACACGGCGACGGGGAAGGTGTTCGCGCTCGATGCGACGAAGGGGCTCGAACGCTGGCGTTTCGATGCGCATGTCGACAAGACGCGCGACTACTCGGAGATGACGACTCGCGGCGTCAGCTACTGGCGCGACGCGAACGCCGTTGCGGGCAAGGTCTGCGCGCAGCGCATCGTCTTCGCGACAATCGACGCGCGACTGTTCGCGCTCGATGCGAAGACGGGCCAACGCTGCGCGGACTTCGGCAACAAGGGCGAAGTCCCGTTGGCGAACGGCGTACGCCAGAACACGCGTAACCGCGGCAATTATCAGGTTACCTCGCCGCCGGCGATCGCAGGCGATATCGCGATCATCGGCTCGTCGATCGGCGATAACGGCGGCACTGACATGCCGCTCGGCGTGGTGCGGGCATTCGACGTGCGCAATGGCCGCGAACTTTGGCATTGGGATCCGATTCCGCGCACGGCGAAGATCCCGAATGACGCGGCGAATCCGGATTTCGGCGAAGTCGACAACCAGCAGGCGCACTGGACTGGTGCGGCAAATGCGTGGGCGCCGTTCGCGGTTGATGCCGACCGCGGTCTGGTTTTCGTGCCGACGGGCTCAGCGAGCCCGGATTTTTTTGGCGGCGTACGTCCGGGTGACGATCACTGGGCCAATTCGCTGGTCGCGTTGCGCGCGGCGACGGGCGAATTCGTCTGGGGTCGCCAGCTCGTGCATCACGATCTGTGGGACTACGACACCGCATCGCAACCGATGCTGATCGATCTCGATCGCAACGGCGCGAAGATTGCCGCAGTCGTGCAACTGACCAAGACCGGCCAGGTGTTCGTGTTCAATCGCGAAACCGGCGAGCCGCTGTTCCCGATCGATGAACGTGCGGTGCCGCAGGATGCCGTAGCGGGCGAGACGCCGTCGCCAACCCAGCCATTCTCTTCATTGCCGTCACTGGTATCGCATGCGCCGGTGAGACCGGATGACGCGTGGGGGATGACGTTCTGGGATCGCGGCGCGTGTCGCGATCAGATCGCCGCGCTGCACAGCGAGGGCATCTTCACCCCGCCGAGCTTGCAGGGAACGATCGAGCGTCCAGGCTATGCCGGTGGCTCGAACTGGGGTGGTGGCGCGTGGGATCCGGTACGGCATCTGCTGATTGCGAACGTGATGGAGTTGCCCTTCGTGGTCGCGCTGATTCCGCGCGATCAGCTCGCAGCGGAAGACGATTCGGGCAACTACAAGGACTGGGAATTCGCGCGCATGACAGGCACGCCGTACGGCATGCGCCGGCGCCTGCTGCAATCGCCCCTGGGCGCGCCGTGTACTGCGCCGCCGTGGGGGAAACTCGTTGCTATGGATTTGGCCAAAGGTAAAATCGCGTGGTCCAAAGCGCTCGGCACCTCGCGCGACAGGGCGCCGTGGCCGTTCTGGAACACCCAGGGCGTGCCCAACATGGGCGGTCCGCTGACCACGGCCAGCGGGCTCACCTTCATCGGCGCCACGACCGACAACTTCCTGCGCGCGTTCGATACCACGAGTGGCGACGAGGTCTGGACCATGCGCTTGCCGGCCGGCGCGCAGGCGACACCGATGAGCTACGAAGTCGGCGGGCGCCAGTTCGTGGTGGTTGCTGCAGGCGGCCATGCCAAGCTCGGCACGACGCGCGGTGATTACGTGCTTGCGTTTGCACTGTCGCATTGAATCGAGGTCGGCAGCGCGCGCGCAAACGCGCTCCAGAGGCATGCTTGCGTTGGCGTAGGGAAGGCCCGGGCCGCACACGTTTCTTGCATAGGGCGCGCAGGCTGTTATCCTGCGCGCCCGCACATACACAGACGTAGAAGAACAGTCATGGGCAGAGGCGACCGCAAGACCAAGAAAGGCAAGATCTCGATTCGCAGCTACGGCAATGCCCGTCCGCATGCGGAAAAGGCCGCCGCTGGCGCGAAACCCGCCGTGGCGAAGGTGGCTGCAAAGCCCGCTGTGAAGAAGGCAGCACCGGCAAAGAAAGCGGCTGCAAAGAAAACCGCCTGAAGCCGGAGTGATCGCTATTGCGATGGCAGACGTGTGCGCAGATCGGCTGCATAAGGTGACGGCGACGCCTGCAGCGCGGTTTTCATTTGGGCCACCAATGCGCCTGCTTCTGCATTTTTCCCCGTCGCCGCCAGCGCCGCGGCAAGACTGACGTTCACTTCCAGTACGCGCAGATCGCTGCCCGGTAGGGGCGGTCCGCGCACGGAAAGCGCTTCACGCAACAGAGCCTCGGCTTCGGCCGGTTTGCCCAACGCGAGTTTGGCGCGCGCCGATGCAAAAAGCGGCGCACCGAGCCGGTAGTTGTCGGCAGGCAACGCCTTCCTGGCCATCGCCAGCGCTTCGTTCGAGGTGACTTCTGCTTGAGCTGAATCGCCGGCATCCAGTTCCGCCTCGCTTAGTTGCGCTTGCAATCCGATCAGGATCGGATCGGTGCCCTTGATGTCGGTTCCGAGCGCGGCGCGCGCCGCGCGAAGTTCTTGCAGCGCCTCTGCGTATCGATGATCCCAGCGCAGCAGATTCCCCAAGCTGCCACGGTCGCGATTCAACCAGCGCGAAGCGGGTGGCTCATGTTTGCTTTCGATCGCGAGGGCAGTGCGGAACGCGGTTTCCGCTTCGGCATGGCGGCCTTGCAGTTGGAGATTCAGCGCCAGGTTGACGAGCGGATCGACGCTGTCGAGCCCATCGCTAGAGCCTTGCACCTTTGCCCAGAGCGCCAGGGACGTGCGGTAGGCGGTTTCGGCCTGCGCCAACTCACCCACACCACGATAATCATTGGCGACGAAAGCATACGCGTAGGCCAGTTGTTCCGGACGGGTGTCGCTCAAGGCGCGGCTGCTTTCCAGCAGTTGCAGACGACCCTCAAGCGCGTCGGCGAAACGGCCACGGTTTTCCAGCACGCGCAAGAGATTGGAACGCGCCACCAGTGTTTCACGGTGGTTGGCTCCGTAGAGTTGTTCGTTGATCCGCAGCGATTCGCGTAGCGGACGTTCGGAAGCGGCGAAATCGCCCTTGTGCCCGAGCATCAACCCCAGTTCGTTGTAACCGTTGGATACGCTTGAATGCAGATCGCCGTGCAGGGTACGCGCGGTGGCGATGGCCTCGCTCAACACGCTTGCCGATTCGTCGTAGCGCGAAAGTTCGTCGAGCGTTTGTCCCAGCACAAGCAGGTCATCGACGACGATGTCGCTGTGCTCGCCATGCGCGCGTCGGTCGGCGCTGACCACTCCGCGTAGCAAGGGTTCCGCCTCGTTTGCGTGCCCTTGTCCAATCAAGGCTATGGCAATTGCGCGTTGCGTGTTCGCAGTCTCCTGCGCGCCCGCGCGACCGGCACGCCGGGCGAATTGGAGTGCCTCGCGGCCATGGGCGATCGCGGAGTCGAACAGGCGCTTTTCATTCTCCGCATCAGCGAGCGCGCGCAGGCTTCGCGCCTTGATTTCATCGGGGACGCGAGGGTCGTCCACGGTCGAAATCGCCTTTTTCAGCAACGGCTCGGCGCGAACATAATCGCCCAGACGCCAATACAATCCGCCAATAAGCGAGGTCAGATCCGCGCGCATTCCGGGTTGGCTTTCCGGCGTGGCTGCAAGCTGCTGCTCGCCTTTTTCAAGCAACTGATGCGCAGTGAGCACCTGTCCCTTGTTTTCGTCCGGGCTGGCCTGGTTGAACACCCCGACCAGAAACTGCCGCACGGCCTCCGCGCGATCGGCTTGCTGAACCGCGAGGCGCGCCTGGTGCAAACTGACGATCGTCGCCGCGATGCACACCGCAAATACGATCAACCCCGCGGCCACCGCATAGCGATTGCGGCGCGCGAATTTGCGCAATCGATAACCGGGATTGTCGCCACGTGCGGCGATTGGGCGGCCTTCGAGGTGGCGCTGAATATCGGCAGCTAGCGCTTCGGCCGACGCATACCGTCGCGCGGGATCGTTCGCCAGTGCGGTGAGCGTGATGCGATCGAGATCCCCGCGCAGGGCGCGTCGCCGAGTGGTGGCATGAGCGGTTGTACGGTCGAGCGCCGCGCTCGGCGGCGGCGTGGAGGCGCCATCTGAACCGGACGCCGCATCGAGCGCAAAAGATCGCTGCGGCCGCGTATCGGCCAGCAATTCGTACAGCACCACGCCAAGCGCGTAGACATCGGTCGCTGTCGTGATGAGACCGCCGTGAAATTGTTCAGGGGCGGCGTAATCGGGTGTGAGCAGGCGTGCCAGCGTCTGCGTCGGCGCTGCTTCGTCGGTGCTGGCAAGGACCTTGGCGATGCCGAAATCGAGCAATTTCGGAATCCCGTCCGCGGCGACAAAAATATTGGAGGGCTTCAAATCGCGGTGTACGACGAGGTTCTGGTGGGCGTACTGCACCGCCTCGCACACGCGCGCAAACAAGCGCAGGCGCGCGGGAACGTCGAGCGCGTGCGCGCGCGCGTAATCGGTGATCGGCACCCCTTCGACGTACTCCATGATGAGGTACGGCGCACCGGCCGCATCGACGCCGCCATCAATCAGGCGGGCGATATGAGGATGCTCGAGCCGTGCGAGGATCTGGCGTTCCTGCCGGAATCGGTGCAGCAGACCAGGTGTCGGGTAGGCCAATTGCTTGATCGCCACGCGCTGCTCGAACGCGCCGTCGTTGCGTTCGGCGAGCCACACTTCGCCCATGCCACCGACACCGATCGAATGCAGCACCCGATAAGCACCGAATTGGCGCGGCATCGAAACGGCCGGCCCTGAAATGACCTTGGCGGCCATCGAAACCATCAACGGCGGCGTCTCCATGAATCGCGCCGCGCGCGCATCGGCGCGCAACAGTCGCTCGACTTCGCTGCGGAGTGCGCTGTCTCCTGCGCAGGCATCGGTCAGCCATGCCGACAGGTTCTCTGGCGCAATCTCGATGGCGCGTTCGAACAATTCGGTGACGCGTGGATGGCTCATGCCGTGCGGCGCGCGACCACTGCCGCGCATAACGCGTCGAAAGGATGCGCGCTGGCTCGATGCCCTCGCCCCTTCATGCGGCGTTCGCTGACTGAAGCCACTTCACATTCCCGCAAAAACTGTTGCGTCGAGTATAGGCGCAAGATTGCGCGGAGTTCACGCAGCGCTCGCTGAGTCTATTGCACGACAATGGTTGTTGAGCGGAGCAGGTTCGACGCTTTTCAGTGATCCGGCGACAGCAAATCGCGGTTGCCGCCGCTCCGACTGTTCCCCGCGCCGGGTTGCACTCGGCAGTGACTTCGGCTCACGCGCCGTTGCGTGCGGGACTAGTTGGTGACGGCGTAAAAATCGCCCCCAGCAACACACTCCGGAAGGGCACAATACCTCCTCGCACGAATGATCGTGTTTGACCCAGGGCGTCCGATGTCCGCAGCTCCGCAGGATCAGCCAAAGCGAACCCACCAAGGTGTGCTGCAGCGATTGCGGCGGCGTCCGCGCTTCAACATGACAGCGGCGTTGTTCGTCGTCTTGGTGGTCGCCTTCAGCGTATTGGGCGTCGAGCCGGCGCGGGCGGTGGTGCTGGCGTTCGTGATCGCCGCCATCGGGTTTCTTGCGGCAATCACGCAGCTTTTCTGTACCGCCAATATCGCGTCGATTCGCGCGCGCGAGCGCGAGCAGGATGGCGGCCACTGGAGCACCTTGTGGAGCAGCGTCGCGGTTTGCGCTGTCGTGGTGGTGTCGCTCGGACTGGAATTGCAAGCCAGCAAATCGGGCGGCGCGTTCGCCATCGTGCTGGCGGTCAGCAGTCTGCTGCTGTCATGGTTGGTCGTGAACACGATGTTCGCATTGCACTACGCGCACGAATATTATGGCGACGACGCCGACAAGCGGGAACGCGGGGGCCTGGAGTTTCCGGACGAACGCGACCCGGACTACTGGGATTTCGCCTATTTCGCGCTTGTGCTGGGGATGACTTTCCAGGTTTCCGACGTGCAGATCACCGATCGACGCTTGCGCCACACTGCTCTTGTGCATGCGGTGATCGCTTTTTTCTTCAATGTCGTGATCGTCGCGCTGAGCGTGAACATCGTTGCGGGCAAGGCCTGAGGTCAGGCCCAGGGCGGCCGCCGCATCAATCGAAAAGCAGGGATTTCGGCTCCGTTTCGGGCGCCTGCACGGTCCGCAAGGCCCTGCTCAGGGGTCCCAACGAAAAGTTAGCATTCCTTGAAAACTGCGCGTATAGTCGCGCGCACTGTGTTTGCAAGGGTCACTGTGATCTGTGGCCTGATGCAAGTTGATCACATGATCCGCTGCATCGATTTTGCCTCGCGAGCTCCCTGCAACCCAGTCTCGGTGCGGAATGTTCCGTTACCGCGATGTTCAACCAAAGTGTTACCAGGAGTTTGAGAGATGTCGAATCGTCAGAACGGTACCGTCAAGTGGTTCAATGATGCCAAGGGTTTTGGTTTCATCACCCCGGAAAGCGGCCCCGACCTGTTCGTGCACTTCCGCGCGAT
>CAJDTR010000042.1_pt1 | contig 28376 bp, 31 predicted proteins | sample 7389891 | NCBI WGS metagenome assembly CAJDTR01 (sample SAMEA7055657, study PRJEB34461) | soil metagenome | biome: terrestrial ecosystem; feature: Peninsula; material: soil | place: Antarctica | collected 2016 | reverse complement strand
CAATTGCGCGGCGATGGCATGGGTGATGTCGGCGGCGTTGGTGCCGGGTTTCTTGGCCACCGCGATGGTGACGGCCGGCGCGTTGCCGGTGGCTGGACCTGGTTTGCCCGCGGGGGCACCAAACCAGACGTAGTGACTTGGCAAATCGGCACCCTGATGGATATGCGCCACGTCCGACACAAACACCGGCTGGCCGTTCCTCAAGCCGATCACCAGCGTCGACACGTCCGCGGCGTCGGCGAGGAACGTGCCGGCAGTCACCGGCTCATCGCGATCATCCGTCACGCGATCGCCTGCCTGGGTCACCACGTTGGCTGCCTTCAGCGCATTCGACAGATCGCCAATCGCCATGCCGTACGCGGCCAACTTCGCCGCATCGAGTTCCACCATCACCGCGCGCTCGGGCGCACCGATGGTGTAGACGTCGCGTGTTCCGCGGACGCGCTTCAATTCGGTCTCCAGCGTATGCGCAACTTCGCCGAGCTGGGTCGGGCCTTGCGCCGGGTCATCGCTCCACAACGTGAGCGCCATCACCGGCACGTCGTCGATGCCCATCGGTCGCACCAGTGGCTGGCCGACACCGAGACCCGGCGGCACAAAACTCTGGTTCTGGAAGACCTGGTTGTACAGCCGCACGATCGCGGTCTGGCGCGGTACGCCAACCTGGAACTCCACCGTCATCACCGCCACGCCTGGACGGCTCACCGAATAGACGTGCTTGACGCCCTCGATTTCCGAGAGCTTCTGCTCCAGTGGGAACGCGACCAAGTTTTCCACATCACGCACGTCGGCGCCGGGGAACGGCACCATCACGTTGGCCATGGTCACGTCGATCTGCGGCTCTTCCTCGCGCGGTGTGATCATTACCGCAACGAGGCCCAGCAGCAGCGCCGCGATCGCCAGGATCGGCGTCAGCGGTGAGCCTTGGAATGCGCGCGCAATGCGACCGGAGAAGCCGAGCCGCAGCTCGCTCATGGTTTCGCCCCGCGCTGGCGTTCGGTCATCCAGCGCGCCGCGGCGGCAGGATCGGTGGCGATGCGTTCGCCATCGTCGATCCCGGACAGCACTTCGATTTTGTCGCCGTAACGCGAGCCCGTGCGCACCTGTCGGAGCGCCACGGCGTGTTCACCGAGCACGTACACGCCGACCAGTTCGCCGCGGCGTACCAGTGCGCTATCCGGCAGCAGCAGGCGCTTCTCGTTGCCATTGGCAAACGCAACTTTGACCGTCATGCCGGGATACAGCCCACTGACGTCGCGCGGTAATTCCAGACGCACGCTGGAACTGTGCGTGTCCGGATCGGCATACGGAAATACAGTCACCTTGGCAGCAGCCACGCGACGGCCGTCATCGAGCACGATCTCGGCTGCGTTGAATTCGCGAATGGCCGCGACGGCGCTCTGCGGCACCTGCACGGTGACGCGCAGATCGTGCAGCGACGCCAGCGCGATCAGCGGCTGCGGCGTCGGCGGACCGGCCTGCACTGCCTCGCCCACCTGCACGTAGCGACGAGTGATGATGCCGGCGTACGGCGCGCGCAGCACCGTGTAGTCCAGTTGCTGGCCAATCTGGCCGAGCTGGGCTCGTGCCGACTGCAACGCCGCGTGCGCAGAGTCACGCCGCGCACGCTCCTGGTCGAGTTGTGCCTTGGCGACGAAGCCCTTCGGATACATCGCGGCGAAGCGATCGTACGAGGCGACCGCCTCCGTGTACGCGGCCTGCGCCGCGGCGATCTGTGCCTGCGCGGCGCCGCGTGCCGACTTCTGCTCGACATCGCTGAAGCGCACCAGCACCGCGCCCTTAGCAACCGTGTCGTTGACGTCGTAGGGCAGCTCAAGCACGCGCGCATTGGTCTGCGCCGCGATGACCACTTGGTTCACGGCCTCGATCACACCGTCCCAGCTCTGCTCGGTCGGCAGTGCCTGCGCGTGCAAGGTGATCGATTCCAGCGCGGGCGGCGGCATGTTCGCAGCCTGCGGCGGCGTCTTGCTACTGCAGGCTGCCAGCGCGACGAGTGCGATCGACACCGCGATAGCATGCGCGGATTTTCGCGGCCAATACATGGGCACTACTTCGCCTCGTCGACCATGCGCACGGTCGCGTCCTCGACCTCGCGCGCGATCGCCGCGAGCGCGGGATCGCTCGACAGCATCCCGAGCATGGGCACCGGCTTGATCAAGCCAATGTGCGTCTTTCCGGCTTCGGTGTAAACCGATATACGGCACGGCAACGCCATGTTCAGGCGCATGTCGGTGGCCAGCACCGCAGCCGCCTGGCTTGGGCTGCACACTTCGAACACCTTGCATTCCTCGGCAAATTCGATGCCCTTGCCACGCAATGTGTTACCCAGATCATGGATGTGCAGCACGCCGAACTGATGGCGCTTGACAGCTGCATCCAGATCGGCAGCAGCCTGTTCGAAAGATTTGTTCGATTCAACAATGTAATACATGGCCTACCTCGATTCGTGACTCAGGACGGAAATGCGCAGCCGGGTTTCAAGCCGACCTTGCGCAGGATGATCGCCAGCGGACAAAACCCGGTGAAGGCGGACTGGAACAGGTTCAATCCCACGAAGGCGGTCAGCCACATCCACATCGGCGAGATGAAGTGCGCCAGACATAGGCTGATCAGGATCACGGCGCCGGCGAAGGCTATTACGGTGCGTTGGATGGTCATGAGGCTCTCCTTTAACGATGGGATTCGAATCCGGCTTTGCCACTTGAGCGGCTAAGTGAACCTGCGGCGCCGCGGCAACATGCGCAGCAGCGTGTCGTCGTGCACGACGTAGTGGTGGTACAGCGCGGCGGCCGCGTGTAGACCCACCAGGTAGTAACCGATGGTGGCAATGGTCTCGTGGATCTCCTTGACCGAACCTGCGAATGCCTTGTCCGGGCCGACCAAAGCCGGCAATTCCAGACCGAAGAACGGAATCACCTTGTCGCCCGCACTCAAGGTGAGCCAACCCAGCAGAGGCATCACGATCAGGAACGCGTACAGCACGATGTGCATCAAACCGGCGAAGTGGCGTTGCCACGCCGGCATTCGCGGCGACACCTTCGGCGGCGGCGTGGCCACGCGGATCGCGAGCCGCACGAATACCAATACGAATACGCTCAAACCCAGCATGAAGTGCCACGTCTTCAAGCCCTCGCGCAGATCGCTGCCCTTGGGATAGAACCCGCGCAGCTCCATGCACGCGTACACCGCAATCAGCAACGCCAGCATCAGCCAGTGCATGAAGATCGACAGCGAGCTGTAGCGATCCGTAGTGTTCTTCCAGTTCATGGCCGCATCTCGTCGGGTGGAGTGCAATGAGAGGATGCTCGATAGCCGAATCACGATTTGAGCCGCGCGATGCCAAGCGCTTTCATCACATATTTTTCGTAGACCGGCTCGACGTTGCCGGTACGGATCTTGCGCATGAAATATTTCTCGAACGCGACCTTGGCCAAATGGACCCAGCGACCCTCCTTGGCCCAGGTGACGTTGCGTGGCGGAATCTGCGGGATTGCCACGAACGCCGCGCCGCTATCGCCCATATCGGCGAGGCAGACGGCGTTCCAGGTTGCCTCGGCGGTGCCCGGCTTGCCATCGATGGCAGCCTTGATGTTGGCAACCAGCGCGCTGACCATCGACTCGATCATGAAACCGGTCTTCGGCGCACCCGTCGGCACCGGCGTCACTTCCACGGGTGGAATCGCCACGCACACACCAGCCGAGAAAATGTTGTGGAACGTCGGACTGCACTGATGCTTGTCGATCAGCACGAACCCGCGCGGGTTGACCAATCCCTCTACGCCGCGAACCGCAGCCACTCCGGTGAACGCGGGAATCACCATTGAATAGGCAAACGGCAAGGTGTGTTGCTGTGGTTCCTGGCCGCGCTCGCCCAACTCGCTGACTTGCATCTGTCCGGCGTCAACCTTCTCGATGCGCGCGTTGGTGATCCACTTGATGTGGCGCTCGCGCAGTTGCTTTTCCAGCAAGCCCTTCGAATCGCCGACACCGCCCAAACCCATGTGGCCGATATACGGTTCCGACGTCACGAACGTCATCGGCACCTTGTCGCGCAACTTGCGTCGACGCAAGTCGGTGTCGAGGATCATCGCAAACTCGTAGGCCGGCCCGAAGCAACTCGCGCCTTGCGCCGCGCCGATCACCACCGGCCCAGGGTTCTTGAGGAATTCCTGATAGGCCTGCCACGCACTCGCCGCGTGCGGCGTCGTGCACACCGATTGGGTGTGCCCGTCATGTGGACCCAATCCCGGGATCTCGTCGAACGCGAGTCGAGGACCCGTGGTGATGACGAGATAGTCATAGTCAAGTTCGCGCCCGTCTTCGAGCACCACGCGGTTGTCCTGCGGATGCACCGCGCTGGCCGGCACACCGACGAATTCGATGCCGTGTTGGCCCAGTGCCGTGGCGGCATCAATCTGGACGTCTCCCGGCTTGCGCCAACCAATGCCAACCCAGGGGTTGGACGGCGTGAACGAAAATTGACCGCCATCACCGACCACGGTGACCTTGTGCGTGCTGCCGAGTGACGCGTTGAGGTCATAAGCGGCACTCATGCCGCCAACACCTGCACCTAGAACGATGATCCTTGCCATATCAGAGCCTCCGGGTTGGATTTCAGGATGCGCGACACGGACAACGATGTACTTGACTCGCGTCAACCGGAATTAATCTGACCCTATAATACATTAGACGATACTTAATTAGCAACTTGTTGTAAACTACGCTGGCCAGACGCTCGCGCGTGGCCGGAACGAAACAGGAACATGCAAGATGCGAATGCCAACCAGCGCTGACCTGAGCTCCATGCACACGCGTGCGGAGGAAGCCTCGACTTTGCTCAAGACCTTGGGCAACGCGCAGCGCCTGCGCGTGTTGTGCCTGCTTGTAAGCGGCGAGATGTCGGTTGGTCAGCTCAATGAGCGCCTGCCGGAACTGAGCCAGTCGGCGCTCTCGCAACACCTCGCCAGACTGCGCGACGAAGGCTTGGTGCGCACCCGGCGCGAAGCGCAAACGATCTGGTACGAACTGCCGGACGGCCCGGCCCAAGCCATCATCGCGACGCTCTACAAGACCTACTGCGCCGCCGACGAAACTAGCAGCCGACACGCGGCGAAGTCTCCAAAACAGCGCACGGCGGCGCCGGGGCGCAAGCGAAGTCCCGAATGATTCAGGCCGATACTTTCACTTGCACTCATACGTTCGCGAACACGAGACTCGCGTTGGTGCCGCCAAAGCCGAAGCTGTTCGACATCACCGTGCTCAGTTTCGCCTCGCGGCTCTCGCGCAGGATCGGGAATCCTTCCGCACGGGGATCGAGTTCATCAATATTGGCCGAGCCAGCCATGAAGCCGTCCTTCATCATCAACAGGCTATAGATCGCCTCGTGCACGCTGGCCGCGCCAAGGGAATGTCCGGTCAGGGACTTGGTCGAGGATAGCGGTGGCGACTCTGCGCCAAACACCTCGCGCACCGCCTGTAATTCGACGATGTCGCCCAATGGCGTGGCGGTGCCATGGGTGTTGAGGTAATCGACCGCGGCGGTCACGTTGGCGAGGGCCATGCGCATGCAGCGCACCGCACCGTCGCCGGAGGGCGCGACCATGTCGGCGCCGTCGGAAGTCACGCCGTACCCAACCAGTTCGGCATGGATGTTCGCGCCGCGTGCCTTCGCGTGCTGGTAATCCTCCAGCACCAGCATGCCGCTGCCGCCGGCGATGACGAAGCCGTCGCGACCCGCGTCGTACGGGCGCGAGGCCGACTGTGGGGCGTCGTTGTAGCCGCTGGACAAGGCGCCCATCGCATCGAACTGCGCGGTCATGCCCCAATGCACTTCCTCGCCGCCGCCGGCGAACATCACGTCCTGGGCACCGTGGCGGATCAGGTCTGCGGCAGCGCCGATGCAGTGCGCCGACGTGGCGCAAGCCGCGGAGATCGAGTAGCTCATGCCGAGGATGCCGAACGCTGTGGCCAAGGTGGCCGACACGGTCGAACACATCGTGCGCGGTACCATGTAAGGACCGACCCGCCGCACGCCCTTGTCGCGTAGCAGGTCGCCAGTCTCGATCTGCCATTGCGCCGAGCCGCCACCTGATCCGGCAATCACACCACTGCGCGGATGACGCACTTGCTCAATCGCAAGGCCGGCATCGGCAATCGCGGCACGCAATGCTACGTACGCATAACCGGCTGCGTCGCCCATGAAGCGGCGCAGCTTGCGATCTATCGAAGCCTCCAGATCGATCTGCGGCACGCCCGCCACCTGGCTGCGCAGACCGCGCTCGGCGTAATCCGGAATCGCTCGGATGCCGCTGCGGCAGTCGCGTAACGCTTGCGAAACCGTCGCTGGTAAATTGCCCAGGCACGACACGATACCCATTCCTGTCACCACGACACGGCGCATCTCAAAATCCCTCGGTAGATTGGAACAGGCCGACGCGCATATCGCTGGCCACGTAGATCAAGCGGTCGTCGACGAACGTCTTGCCATCGGCAATCACCAGCGACAATTTGCCGCGCACGACGCGCCGGATATCGATTTCATAGCGGACCATTTTTGCCGTCGGTAGCACCTGTCCGGAAAACTTCACCTGCCCGACACCGAGCGCCCGGCCACGTCCGGGTTCGCCAAGCCAGGGCAGGAAGAACCCGCTGAGCTGCCACATCGCATCCAGTCCAAGGCAACCCGGCATCACCGGATCACCTTCGAAATGGCAGCCGAAAAACCACAATTGTGGATGGATGTCGAGCTCGGCATGAATCACACCCTTGGCGTAAGCGCCGCCTTCGCTGTCAATGTGCGTGATGCGGTCGAACATGAGCATCGGCGGCGACGGCAGGCGTGCATTACCGTCGCCAAACAATTCACCGCGGGCACAGCCGAGGAGCCGTTCGCGGTCGAACGAGAAAGGTCGCGTCATGAGAGCGCCGGCAGCGGAAGTGCGATCGAGTCTGCCGTCCTCATGGTCGCGATGCCTTGATGCGGATCAAGTCGCCGTTGTGCTGCAACTATGATCTGAATCAATGCAGTCAACTCATTTGCGATGCAAACTTGCGGGCATGCGCGTGAAAATGCAGACCCGTCTGCTGCGGCGCCTGTCGCAGGCATCCTTTTAGGAGCGATCCGCGTGCCCCTGGATCGAGCGCGAGCGCATTTGTGCAGTCGAGCCCATGCATCCTGTGCGAGCCCGCTTGCGTGTGATCGCTGCGAACCTCGAGTCCCTCATACCTGATCGCGCCCCAAGCAGGAGAACTTGAAATGGATATACGCAACCAGTCGCAGACCACAGCTCTGGCCAAGCAGCGCTCGCTGAGCGCCGCACTCGCCGACTTGCCTGCATTGTTTGCCAGCGCGCCGCACCGAATGATGTTTTTCGCTGGCGTTAGCGCGGTGGTCGTGTCGATGCTGTGGTGGGCGTGTTTCCTCGGCGCCGGGTATTTCGGACACGCATTTCCGGCGGCGCCGGTGCCGGCTGGATGGGCGCATGCCGTGTTCACCCAATACGGCATGCTGCCGCTCTTCATGTTCGGTTTCCTGCTGACGGTGTTCCCGCGCTGGATGGGCCAACCAGCGCTGACGCGGCGCGCGTACGTCCCGGTGTTTGCGGGCATGTTCGGTGGGTATCTGCTGTCCCACCTCGGCCTGCTCGGAATGAGGCCGTTGCTGATCGCCGGAATCGCGGCGATGCTCGCCGGATGGATCGCGGCGCTGGTCGCACTTGGCGGCGTGCTCCTGCGCAGTGGCGCGCACGACCGGCACGCAATTTCATGTTTCCTCGCACTGATTTTTGGCGCCTGCGGACTTGCCGCATTTGGCGCGTTCGTACTGGGTGCGCCGTGGCAATTCGCGTTCGTCGCGATCAAGATCGGGACATTCTTCTTGCTGTTGCCGATCTATTTCACGGTCTGCCATCGCATGCTGCCATTCTTCAGCGCGAACGTGGCGGGCGCCGGCTATCGCGTGTTCAAGCCAGCGTGGAGCCTGCCCCTACTGTGGGTGCTGCTGGTGATCCATCTCGGTCTTGATATCACCCATCACTACGATTGGCTGTGGCTGGCTGATGCGCCACTGACCCTGTTCTTCCTCAGCCACTGGCTCGCTTGGCAGGCGTGGAAGTGCACAAAGCCCGGCCTGCTCGCGGTGCTTTACATCGCGTTCGCGTGGTTGCCGATTGCGTTCGCGCTATACACAGTGCAGAGCCTGATCGCATTTTCCGATGGCGGCTTCCTGCTTGGGCGCGCGCCGGTGCACGCACTGACGATCGGTTTTTTCGGTTCGACCCTCGTCGCGATGGTGACGCGCGTGACCCAAGGTCATGCCGGCCGACCGTTGCAGATGGGCGCGATTGCATGGCTGACCTTCGCGTTGTTGCAGTTGGTGGCGCTTAGCCGCATCTACGCCGAATTCGCGCACGATGCGCAGCGTTGGCTGGTCATCGCCGCATTTGGCTTGTACACATCTGCGCGGTCATCGCATCGGGCACCCTGTTCGGCCTGCGCGGCCTGTTGATGCTGACGCGCTCACGGATCACGAACCATGCGGCGCTGCGCTACCTCTCCTATGCGATCGATACCACGCTGCTGACCGCCGCACTGATGCTGGTCACGATCCTGCACCAGTACCCGTTCGTGCAGGCCTGGCTGACGGTCAAGGTACTGCTGTTGGTCGTCTACATCGTACTCGGCACGATTGCGCTCAAGCGCGGGCGCACCCGCGCGATGCAGGTGACCTGCTACTTCGCCGCGCTCGCGGTCTATCTATTTATCGTGAGCGTGGCGATCGCACACCATCCATGGGGCGTGGTGGCGCCGTTGTCCTCCTGAGATTCGTGCCAAAACGATCCACCCAGCCGTTGGCCACATGCAGGGCTGCGTACGGCGTGCTGCATCCGAATTGGTTGTTGCCCCTACGCACTTCGCAGCCGCAGCACCCACCGACCGGCGCGTTCGGCAAACCGAACCCCGATCTGCGTGGTCGGGTCGCGACATCTTTGACGCCGATCAAGGCGAGTGATGCGCGACGTCAGCGTGGCAAGGACATTGACCAAGCTATGTTGACCTGCGTCAATGCCGGGTCAATCGCGCTGCGCGACACTGCATGCGACATCGACGACCCGTCGAACCAACGAAGGATTTCCGTGAGACGCCTGCTCCTTGCATTCACCATCCTTGGCGCTGCCGGACTCGCCGGTTGTGGCTCCTCTTCCTCTGCCACCGGACCGGCCGCCTCCGCCGACCCGCCAATCGGTACCGCGGCCACCACCGGCGGCTCGGCCAAGGGCGATTTCGGCCCGCCGCAAGGCGAGCCGATCCACGCCGTGCTGACCAGTCCACCGCAGGTCCCGCCACCGATTCACCGCAACTATCCGGCCAAGGTCATCGTGGAACTCGAGGTGATCGAAAAGGAGATGCCGATCTCCGAAGGCGTGACCTATACGTTCTGGACCTTCGGCGGCACCGTGCCCGGCAGCTTCATCCGCGTGCGTCAGGGCGACACGGTCGAGTTCCATCTGAAGAACTCACCCGACAGCAAAATGCCGCACAACATCGACCTGCACGGCGTGACGGGCCCGGGCGGCGGCGCGGCGTCGAGCTTTACCGCTCCGGGACACGAATCGCAGTTCACCTTCAAGGCACTGAACCAGGGTCTCTTCGTCTATCACTGCGCCACCGCGCCGGTCGGCATGCATATCGGCAACGGCATGTATGGCCTGATCCTGATCGAGCCGCCGGAAGGTTTGTCGCCGGTCGATCACGAGTACTACGTGATGCAGGGAGATTTCTACACGACCGGCAAGTACCGCGAAAAAGGGCATCAGCCGTTCGACATGGAAAAGGCGATCGATGAGCGCCCGACCTACGTGCTGTTCAACGGCAGCGAAGGTGCGTTGACCGGCGACAAGGCGCTGACCTCGAAGACCAACGAGACGGTACGTCTGTTCGTCGGCAATGGCGGTCCGAACCTGGTCTCGAGCTTCCATGTCATCGGCGAGATTTTCGACCGTGTGCAGCAGGAAGGCGGCACGCATCCGCAGGAAAACGTGCAGACGACGCTGATCCCGTCGGGCGGCGCCGTCACCGTGCAGTTCCACACCGAGGTGCCCGGCAGCTACGTGATCGTCGACCATTCGATCTTCCGTGCTTTCAACAAGGGTGCACTGGCGATCCTCAAGGTCGATGGTCCGGAAGACAAAAGCATTTATTCGGGCAAGGAAGTTGATGCGATGTACCTGGGGGAGCGCTCGCAGCCGAACCTCGCGGCCGTCACCACGGCAGCCAAGGCGCATGCTGCCGGCACCCAGACGGTCGAAGAACAGATCAAGGCCGGCCAACAACTCTTCGTGGGCACCTGCTCGGTCTGTCACCAGGCCAATGGCCAAGGCTTGCCAGGGGTGTTCCCGCCGCTTGCCAAATCCGATCTGCTCGCGGCAACGCCGAAGCGGATCGTTGACATCGTCACCCACGGCCTGACTGGCAAGGTGACCGTCAATGGCACCGAGTACAACTCCGTGATGCCACCCATGGCACAGTTGACCGACGACGAGATCGCCAACATCGCGACTTACGTGTTGAACAGCTGGGGCAACCCGGGTGGTCGCATCACCAAGGACGAAGTCACCAAGGCGCGCGCCGCCGGGCCTGCCACGCCAGCATCGACGGAGCACTGACCGTGCTGCGAGGTGGACTTTGGACTGGTCGTAGAGGGGATATCCCGCGTTGTCTGTTCGGCGTGGTCGCCCTCCTCGTCTCGGTCGCAGGCATGGCCGAACCCCTCTATGTTTCAATCCCGGCGACAACGTTTGTCAGCGTGCTCGCGACCGAGAAGGATTCGGCGCCGATCGCCATCGCAGCCTATTCAATGCGTAGCGAGCCGGTCACGAATGCGCAGTTCCTCGCCTTCGTGCTAGCCAATCCGGATTGGCGACGCGATCGCGTGCCAAGCGTGTTTGCCGACACGCGCTACCTTGCGCACTGGCAGGCGCCTGGCCAACTTGGCGACGCCGCGCTGCCGCAGCAACCGGTGACGCAGGCAAGCTGGTTTGCGGCGCAGGCCTATTGCAAATCCGAACGTGCGCGGCTGCCAAGCTGGATTGAATGGGAACGCGCCGCGTCGGCGAGTGCGACGGTTGCGGACGCGCGCAACGATCCGGCCTGGCGGCGGCAATTGCTCGACTGGTATGCGCAACCGTCGCGCGTCGCGCTCGACCCGATTGGCGGAACTGCAAACCTGTTCGGTGTACGCGATCTGCATACGCTGGTCTGGGAATGGGTAGAAGATTTCAACGCCTTGATGATTACTGCCGACAGCCGCGATCAGGGCGATCCGGATCGTTTGAAATTCTGCGGAGCGGCGGCGCTGAGCCTGCGCGACCGCGACAACTACGCGCTGCTGATGCGCGTCGCGATGCTGTCTTCGCTTAAGGCAGCCGATACCACCGTGAATCTCGGCTTCCGCTGCGTGCGCGATGAGGGAATCCAGCCGTGAAAAATCAAACCATGAAAAAACAGACAATGACCATTCTGTTGCGCGCCAGCGCGTTCGCGCTCGCTGCAATGTTCGCGAGCGGGATGCCAGCAAGCCCGCTGCAGGCTGCCGAAACACCCGCGCCGACGAACCTGCCGGGTGATTCCGTGTATCAGCTCGATGTATCGCTGCTCGATCAGGACGGCCGCGCCATGCATTTTGCTGACGGTCGCGGCAAACCGCGTCTAGTCACGATGTTCTACAGTTCGTGTCAGTTCATGTGTCCGCTGATTATCGATACCTTGCGCCAGACCGAGCATGCATTGCCGCCAGCGGCGCGCCAACAACTTGACGTGCTTATGGTCAGCTTCGATGCGGAAAAAGACACGCCGGCGGTATTGAAGGGCGTCGCCGAAAAGCGCCATCTCGATACACCACGCTGGATGCTGGCGCGCGCCTCAAGCAGCGATGTGCGCCGCATAGCGGCCGTCCTTGGCATTCAGTACCGCAAGATGCGTGATGGCGAGTTCAGTCATTCGAGCGTGCTTGTCCTGCTCGACGCAGATGGACGCATCGTCGCGCGCACCGAAAAAATGGGCGTGCAGGATCCGCAATTCGTTGCAGCCACGGCGGCGCTGCTGACGCCCTACTAACGGGCGTGCGAGTCACGGAACCGGGTTACGCTGTGTCCTGCCCGCCATCCGGCAAGGATGCTTCCTGCGACGACTTGCGCAGGCGCCGCAGGCCAGCCTCCTGGATCTGCCGCGCGCGTTCGCGTGAAATGCCCAGATCGCGGCCAATGTCGGCAAGCGTCTGCACGGGGGTGCCGTCGAGGCCGAAGCGCCTGCGCAACACATCGCGTTGGCGATCGTTGAGCGCGGCAATCCAGATACCCAGTTGTTCAGCGCAAATGGCCGATGAGCCTGTGCTGGAGGCGTTGACTTCCTCGCCTTCGTGCAATTGCCAGATCAGCGCGCGTTCGCCCGCTTCGATTGCGGCGTCAAGCGATCCAATGCGTTCGCTCACAAGAAAGAGCTCGGCCACATCCTGCACGCTCTTGCCAACTGCTGCGGCGATCTGGTCCAGCCCCGGTGGCGAACCCATCCGCGCGGCAAGTTCGCGTTCAGCGCGCAATACCTGAGCCAGTTCACGCAGCACGTGCACTGGCAAGCGTACGGTGCGGCCGTGATGCATTACCGCATGCTGCACCGCTTCGCGAATCCACCACACTGCATAGGTGGAAAAACGCAGACGTCGCGACGGATCGAACTTGCCTACCGCGCGAATCAAACCGAGATTTCCTTCGGCAATCAAATCCATCAGCGCGACGCCACGGCCCACATACGGGCGCGCAATGCTAACGACAAGTCGCAAGTTTGCTTCGATCATGCGTCGCCGGGCTTCCACGTCGCCGGCGCAAATTTGTTCGGCCAGCGCACGTTCCTTGTCCGCGTCAAGCAACGCGATCAAACCGATTTCACTCAGATAGGCACTGGTCGATGTGCGCGCCTCTTCGTCGTGAGGCTCGATCGTGTCGATCAGATCGAGGATTTCCTCGGACGCGGAATCTGGATCGGAATCGGGATTGGATGGGTTCACGCGAGTAGCTTAGCGCCACGCGCCGCTCGCAGGAATCGCAAGCGAACCGCGCAAGGCGTCAACGTCGCGGCAGGTAGTCGAGCGGATTGGTCGGCTTGCCGTTCTTGCGGATCTCGAAATGCAGCGAATCGCGGCTTGCGCTGCTTGATCCCATCTCGGCAATGGTCTGGCCAGCCTTTACCCGGTCACCTTCCTTGACCAATCGGCTGCGGTTGTGGCCGTAGGCCGACAGGAAGTTCGGGCTGTGCTTGACGATGATGAGTTCGCCATAGCCGATCAAGCCGTTGCCGCTGTAGACAACCGTGCCGTCCGCGGCCGCCCGTACCGGATCGCCGGCCTTGCCGGCGATATCGATGCCCTGGCGCGTTTGATCGCCCGCTGCATACGTACCGATGACCTGGCCTGCAGCCGGCCAACGCCACGCGACATCGCCGACGACGGCGCTCGCCCCTGCGGTCGGAGTCGCCGCCACCGGCGCAATGGTGTTCGGCACGGGCCGCTCGATCGTCGTCACCTGCCCGGTCGGAGGCGGTGCTGTTTCCGAAGCAGGTGTTGGCGTCGTGGCCTTCGACGTGGTTGGCAATGTACTGGCGCGGTTTGTCGATAGCGTACTGGCGCTGACATCCTCAAATGGTGCGGGCGCCGCAGAGGCCGCATTATCGGGATGAGGCGACGCTGGAATGGCTTTCGCTGCGATTGCTGTGCTGGCGGACTGCATGGGCGCCGGTGGCGGCTGCGCGATCGCAGAGGGATTGCGATTGCGCGTTTCAGTGCCGATGTGAATATCCTGACCGACATAAATGGTGTACGGCGCAGCAATGTGATTGGAGCTGGCCAACTCGCGGTAATCGACGCCGTGACGGAACGCGATGCTGTAAAGCGTATCGCCCCGTATCACCCGATAGGTGCCGCCGGAAGAGGCTGCGCTTGAGACCAACCGCGGGGAAGCTGTCGCCGGACGCAGCGCCGCGCCCGCACTGCGATCCTCGACAGGTGCCGGTCCGGTGGAGGCGCACGCTGCCAGCAAACCCATCGAGCCGGTCAGAACGGCTGCCAGAATTTTCCTTGAAAGATCTTCCATCACAATAGTTTAACGGATAAATCTGAAGTAGATAATCGCTGCGGCCAGCAGTGCAATGATCGCCCAGCCTATCCATTCGATCCAGCGGTGCAAGGCCTGCTCGGCGCGCTGACCGCCCAGTCGGATCAAGCCTGCAAGCAGGAACACTCGCTTGCCGCGTCCCACCAGCATGCCGGCGAAGAAGGGCAGCAACGGCATGCCGACTATGCCCGAAGCCCACGTGAAGAGTTTAAGAGGCACCGGCACGAAGCCGGCCGCGACCAACATCCAGAACGCTTTCCACGGATGTGCCACGACACTGCCGCGCAACTTGTCGACCAGTTCATCAATGCTGGACAACCAGCCCAGATGGCCGAGCAACGGTCGCAGCGCATCAAATGCGTAATGACCCAGCGCATAACCAACCATCGCGCCGCACAGCGAACCAGTCAGGCTGATGGCCGCATAGCGCGCCCAACGCGGAGGTTTTGCCAGCACCATCGGCGCCAGCATGATTTCCGGCGCGACTGGAAAAATGATTGCTTCAAAAAAACTGAGCAGCCCCAGGTACAACGCTGCGCGCGGATTGGCCGCCCATACCAGCGCACGTTCGTAAAGCGGACGAAACAGTTTCATCGTTCGATGGTCTTGCAGAGATGGCCGCTTCGCAATGTTGTCATGCAGTGCCGCCAAGCAATGGCACAAAGCTGACGGCGCCGAGCGATTCACGGACCCATCCGTCATCGCCGGCGCGCACGCGTACCAGGATTTGTTTTCCCGCCGGTCCGACCGGCGCGACGAGACAGCCATCCGGCGCGAGTTGATCAAGCAATACATCCTCGAGCTGGGTGCCGGCCGCAGTCAGGATAATCGCATCGAAGGGTGCTTCTTCTTTCCAGCCGAGGCGCCCGTCGTCGTGCCTCGAGCGGATATTGTCCAGGCCGAGCTTGCGCAAACGGCGGCGTGCATTGCGCAGCAACTCGTCGATGCGCTCGATCGTGTAAACCTGTTCGACCAGTTGCGCGAGAACGGCGCCTTGATAGCCCGAGCCGGTGCCGATCTCAAGTACACGCCGCGGCAATTTTGTCTCGATCAGCGCTTCGGTCATGCGCGCTACGACCCAGGGTTGCGAAATCGTCTGCCCCTGCCCGATCGGTAGGGCGGTGTCTTCGTACGCACGTGAGGCGAACGCCTCGTCGATAAAGAGGTGACGTGGCAACTGACGCATCACATCAAGCACACGACGATCACGAATGCCTTCCCCGATCAGGCGTTCGATCAGCCGATCACGCGCGCGCTGCGAGGTCATGCCCAGTCCACGCGCGGCCGGATCACGCTGCGAGTAGGCGCTCATGAAACGCGCTTGCTCATGCGTCACTGCTCATGCCGCACCTTTGAACTGCGGCTGCAGAGCTGCGACCCAACCGCTGACTTTCTCCAGTGCCTGGAAGCGTGTCAGGTCGACATGGATCGGTGTGATCGAAACGTAGCCGTCGCGTACTGCGTTGAAATCGGTACCAGGGCCATCATCGTCTACGGCGCCCGGCGGACCGATCCAGTAAATCGGGCGTCCGCGTGGATCGGTCTGCATAACGCAGGGCGCGGAGCGATGCCGGCGTCCCAGTCGGGTGACCGCCAGCCCACGGATTTCGCTCCACGGCCGATCGGGCACGTTGACATTGAGGATGGTGTCAGCCGGCAAGGGATCGATTAGCAACCGGCGCATCAGCAGCAGGACCGCTTCAGCCGCGCTGTCGTAATGGATGCCGTTGTGATCGGGGCTGGCGAGCGAGACGGCGATCGCGGGCAGGCCGAGAAAACGCCCTTCCATCGCCGCCGAGACCGTGCCCGAATAGATCACGTCGTCGCCGAGATTGGCCGAGTTGTTGATGCCGGACACTACGATATCCGGCTCGTGATCAAGCAGACCCGAAAGCGCCAGATGCACGCAATCTGTCGGGGTGCCGGCGACGCGCCAGCGCCCATCGTCCTGCCGGTGCGCGCGGATCGGCTGATCGAGCGTGAGCGAATTGCTGGCGCCGGAGCGATCCCGATCGGGGGCGACCACGGTCACCTCGCCTACCGCAGCCAGACGTCGTGCGAGCACGACAATGCCCGGAGCGTCGACGCCATCATCATTGCTGACCAAAACGCGCACGATTGACCTGACCTTCTCGTTGCATCGATGATTCTGTGGATGAAAATGCACTTGCCCGTCGATATCTGTCACGCGAGCACACCGCGCCCAGACATTCCATCATTATGCCGACGGGAGCATGGGTGGGGCACAACGTGACGGCGACCCGCACCATGATTTCACGCTCTGGCGAAACGCCTTGTTCTCAGGCGTGTCGTCTTCGAAGCTTGGCATACTCTGCGGCGGTGAGCGCGATGATCAGCAGATCGAAAATGGTCAACGCCACAAAACTCAGGGTCAGGCCGCCCCTCCACATATGATAAAGCTGGTAAGCGACGAACAATGAGGTAAGCGCGATCAAGCCGGGATAGGCCCACAATCTTCCGCGCAGTATTTCCACCACCACGACCAGTTTGGCCACGCCATGCGAAAGCAGATATGCGGCGGCAAACAGGACCGCACCCTGATTGAAATGCGCGGCCCAGTGCTGGGCGTGCGTTGCGACAAGGTCCGTGGGGTCCTCGCGCAACTCGGGCGCGAAAATGACCCCGACCCAACTTTGCAACTGGCCTGGACGCAGAAATAGTAGCCATACGCCGCCAATCACTTCGACTATGGCATCGATCGTCTTCAAACCAAGTCCAATCGCGAAAGCCTTGTCCAGCCCGGTTTTGATGTGGAAATTCTTCATCACCCCTCATGGACTCGGGATCGCACCCGAGCCGACAACGCTGTCAGCCGATTATGGAATGATGATGACAATCGAACCTGCCCGCTGGCTCGAACGTAGCGACAAGGCCACGGCAGCGAGATGCCATTTCACGTTTCCAACCAGAACCCGCATGCAGCTCCTGCGCTGAAATCGGACGCGGCAACTTCTGCGTTATGCAAGGAATTATGAAGGTGCTGCGGACCGGCAAATCATAGCGGATTTGCTCGCATCGCCACAGCGTGGCGCAGACGATGCCGGTTTGCTTGGGAGCCATCTTGATCCTGTGCAAGCACAGGAAAGGCGATGCTCCGCATGACCTTAGCAGTCCACCAAGGCATGAAGGCTGCCGACGCTTTCACGAAAGCCTTGCGCCATTGTGCGAACAAAACAAAACGGATGGTTCTGCTAGCCTACGACGATGCCGGCGCACAACCATGACGACGACGCCCGCCTGTTTCGCGATGCGATCGGGCGTTTGCGACCGCTGAAGCCGTCAACCGCGGCGACGTCGACGAGGTCGCCACCCTTACCCGAACCAACTCAGTTTCTGCGCGACGAGGCGAAGGTCCGCGACGAACTGCTGACGCATGCCATCGATCCGGGGCTCATCGAAGGCGGCGACGAGATCAGCTACCTGAAAGCCGGACAACCATCACGATTGTTGACGCGCCTGCGCCGTGGCCAATTCAGCGTGCGCGCGGAGATTGACCTGCATGTGATGAGCAAGACGGTGGCGCGCGACGCGATTCGTCAATTCCTCGACGAGTGCCGGCGCGAACGCGAACTATGCGTGCGCATTGTGCACGGCAAGGGTCTGCGCTCCAAAGCACAGGGACCGGTGCTCAAGGGCTTGACCGATTCACTGCTGCGTCAGCGCGCTGACGTGCTCGCTTTCGCGTCGGCGCGGCCCGCCCAAGGCGGTACCGGCGCGGTCATCGTGCTGCTGCAGCGCTTGTAGAACGCGGCCGCAACCCATCCCTTCAGCCGTCGCTAGGTCGCGGATGCAAGGATCGCACCGGAAAATTGATCCACACCACGGTTGCGTGGCGCTTCAGCGCCCACTGATTGACGGCAGTCACCTTGCCGACATCGACATTCGCATCCATCTGACTGCCGCGAACGAAACCGGACTTGGCGGGGGTTCCCGCGCACGCTGCAAGTCCGAAACTCATTGCCAGTACCGCACCTGTTGCCAACGATTTCATGACGACCTCCGCTGCAAAGACACGATCGTTGCGACACTCGCATTGACCGCAGACGGAGCCTACGCTTGTTCAGCGGGTTCGGCACTCTCTCTGGCGACAGACGACATCGACAGGTCGTGATCCGTGACGGTGACATGCCAGTCGCACAGTTCGCGCAATACGGTGGTCGCGAACGCGCCCGCGCCAAGGTGGAATTCGAGCACCAGGCAGTCGTCCCCTTCCCATTCGCTGCCGAAATCACCGACCGCCAAGCGCAGAGCGCGGCGTTCCTGTTCCAGGCCGGCGCGCTCGAGCCCGCTCGTCAACGTGGGATACGCCTCGATTGCAGCAAGTTCCAGCGCGCGCACGGCGCCCGCACTGCGCAGTTCGCCACGACCCCAAAGCGGCCCGGTGGGATGGATGTCGAGCGCGGCGAGGCGACGCCCAAGGTCCTCGTTCCACGCTTCCGGACCAAAGATCGCATGCGTACCGTCGAGCATCCAAACTTCACCTTCAAGGGCGCGATTCCAATTCGCATTCGCGACCCGCACAGCAAGTACGCCGTTGAACATTTCCGAACGCGCTGCCGACAACGCGATGCTGCGTTGCGGCCGCGGCATGCGCTGACCGGCAAACAATGCGTGCGCCAGGGCGACGTTCTGTCCACCGCGCCCGAAGCGCTGCTCGCCAAAATAGTTCGGCACGCCCCCTGCCCGGATGGTCGCCAGGCGCGACTCGGCCACAGCGCGATCGCCACGTACCTCGCGCAGGAGGATGCGAAAACGATTGCCGCGATGGGCGCCGCGCTTGAGTTTGCGATTGTGACGCGTGGACGCGAGCACGCTGACGCCGGGGATCGAGGCCGCAGACCACTCCGGATCGACGCGGCCGGGCAATTGCACGGTGAATGTCTGGCGCGTCACCGCATGGCGATCTTTGAGTCCCGCGTAACCGACCGCCATCGGCAAGACCCCGGCTGCTGCCGCCAGTTGGCGCGCGACCCATTCGGTGTTGGCACCGGTTTTCTCGACCAGCAGGAAGGCATGCTCACCCTCGCCACTCGGCTCGAAGCCAAGGATCTCTTCCACCCGAAAATCCGCTGGCTGCGCACGCAGGCGTCCCGAAATCACCGGGCCGCCGTACGCGTGCGGCAACGCGGTCGTCATCCGTCCATTTCCGCTTGCGTCGTGATCCGGCTGATCTCAGCAATCAATTCAGAATCATCTTTGGCGCTCAACACCGGCGCACCCTGGCGTTGCTCGAGCAAGACAACCGCCAACGCCGCGATTCCTTCGCCGCGCCCGGTAAAGCCGAGCAGCTCGCTGGTCGTCGCCTTGACGCTGATGGCGCCGATTGCGCAACCCAGATCGGCCGCAAGGTTGCACCGCATCGCTTCGACATGCGGCGCGAGTTTCGGCGTTTCACACACCACGCTGATATCGGCGTTCGCGATCGCGTAGCCCTGTTCGAGCATCAAGCCCGAGCAATGCAGCAGGAAATGTCGGCTGCTGGCGTCCTTCCAGCGCGCATCGGTCGGCGGAAAATGGTGACCGATGTCACCCAGTGCGAGCGCGCCTAGCAGCGCGTCGCACAATGCATGGATCACGACATCACCATCCGAGTGCGCCATGACGCCGCGCTCATGCGCGATGTGCACCCCGGCAAGCACGACGTGATCGCCGGTGCCGAATGCGTGGATGTCGATGCCTTGGCCGATGCGCATGGGTCGTGAACCTGGGAGCTGAGGCCTCAAAGCATAAGCGGTCGGGACGCATTGAGACAGCGTGGAAGCCGCAACCGAACACAGCTGCCCGGCCCAGTCCTCAGCCCTCGGGCCGCAGCAACAGATATTCCGCCAGCGCAAGATCCCCCGGTCTCGTCACCTTGATATTGCTTTCGGCTCCCTCGACGAGCAACGGCCGATGACCGGCAAGCTCCATCGCCATCGCCTCGTCTGTGATCGCGATGCCGTCGGTCGCCGCTCGCGCAAGCGCGCTGGTCAGTTCACTGCGGCGGAAAAGTTGCGGCGTCAGCGCGCGCCAGCGATCCTCGCGCGGTTCGGTCGCAACCACACGCGCATCGCCATCGCCGCGCTTCAAGGTGTCATGCATCCGCGCCGCGAGCAGACCGCCGCCGGCGGGGCCCGCGTTTGCGATCAGGCTATCGATGTCGGCGCAGCTCACGCAGGGGCGCGCTGCATCGTGCACCAACACGAATGTGTCGGCGGCGACCGAATCCGGCAGCGCACGCAAACCCGCGAGCACCGAACCACCGCGATCGCTGGCACCAATCGCGGTAAGCACCGGCTTGCCGGCGACCAAATTTATGTCTGGCCAGAGGGTATCGTCCGCTGCGAGTACCACCAGCAAGCCGGCAATGCAGCGGCACTGGGCCAGGCGTTGCAACGTCCACAACAGCACGGGGCGATCGCCGATAACGACATACTGCTTGGGCAATTGCGCGCCGAAACGCGCACCCAGTCCCGCCGCTGGCACGACGCACCAGAGCGGTTCAATGGCCATCGGTCGCATTCGCATCACCGGTCGACTTGGTGCCGGCATCGGGCTCGACTACCTGATAAAACGTCTCACCCGGTTTGAGCAGCCCCAATTCCGAGCGCGCGCGTTCTTCGATCGCTTCCTCGCCGTGTTTGAGATCCTCGACCTCGGCCGACAAGGTCTCGTTGCGCGCCTTGAGTTTCGTGTTCTCGACTTTCTGTTCCTCAACTCGCTGCTGCAGCCGCCACACCTCGCGCATGCCGCCCGATCCGGTCCACAAATGGACCTGCAGCGCGATCAGCGCAATGACCAGTATCAGCGCGAGATAGCGCAGCACGCGCGCCTTACCTCAGCGTCCGAACTGAGGAAGATTCGGAAACGCATCTTTCCCTGCATAACGTGCGCCAATGCCGAGTTGCTCCTCGATCCGCAGCAACTGGTTGTACTTCGCCACACGATCGGAACGGCACAGTGAACCGGTCTTGATCTGCGTGGCCGTCGTCGCGACGGCCAGATCCGCAATGGTGGTGTCCTCGGTTTCGCCGGAACGGTGCGAGATGATTGCGGCGTACTTCGCTGCGTCCGCCATCGCGATGGCTTCGAGCGTTTCGGTCAGCGTGCCGATCTGGTTGACCTTGATCAAGATCGCGTTGGCAATGCCGTCAGCGATTCCTTCGCGGAAGATCGCCGGATTGGTCACGAAATTGTCGTCGCCGACCAACTGAATCTTCCTGCCGAGGGATTCCGTCAAGAGTTTCCAGCCAAGTTGATCGCCTTCCGCCATGCCGTCCTCGATGCTGAGGATCGGATACTTCGCGCACCAGCCGGCAAGAAATTCCGTGAACTGCGCGGGCGACAACACCTTGCCTTCGCCATCGAGATGGTAGGCGCCGTCCTTGAAGAATTCCGAACTTGCCGCGTCGAGTCCGAGATAAACGTCGCTGCCGGCCTTGTAGCCTGCTTTCGTGATGGCTTCGAGGATGGTCTCTATCGCTTCCTCGTTGGATGCAAGATTCGGCGCAAAGCCGCCTTCGTCGCCGACCGATGTTGACAGACCGCGTTTCTTCAACACGGACTTGAGTGCATGGAAAATCTCTACGCCGGCACGCAGCGCCTCGGAGAAATTCGCCAGGCCGACTGGGAGCACCATAAATTCCTGCAGATCGACATTGTTGTCGGCATGCGCTCCGCCGTTGATGATGTTCATCATCGGCACCGGCAAGCGCGCGGCGCGGTTGCCGGCCAGATGCTTCCACAGCGGCATGTGCTTCGACGCCGCGGCCGCATGCGCATTTGCCAGCGAAACGCCGAGCAGCGCGTTCGCGCCGAGCTTGCTCTTGTTCGGCGTGCCATCGAGCGCGATGAGTTTTTCGTCCAGTGCGCGCTGATCGGCCGCGTCCATGCCGACGAGCGCCACGGCAATCGTGGCGTTGACGTTGGCGACAGCGGTGCGCACGCCCTTGCCGGCGTAGCGCGCCGTCTCACCATCACGCAGTTCCATCGCCTCGCGCGAGCCGGTCGATGCGCCGCTCGGTACGGCCGCGCGACCGAATGATCCATCGGCCAGCGTGACTTCGGCTTCGAGGGTGGGGTTACCGCGTGAATCGAGGATTTCGCGGGCATGGAGGCGAGTGATTGCGGTCATGAATAAAAGCACTCGTTCAAATGGGAAGGGATGGGAGGTAGATGATCATGCAGACTATCAAGACCGCACCAACGGCGACGACGATTCCATAGACGCGCACTGCGGCGCTGCAACTCGATGGCGGGCTGTTGCGCACCAAGCGACCGCTGCTTTATCTCCCAATAAAGCGCCAAATGCTCCTGTTGGCCGACGCGAAGGTCGCGCAACAGCCGGATCAACTCGTCGTCGTGCATCGTCATATCGTCCCGTCACGGACTCGCTTCGAGAAAACCGGCGTGTTTTGTTGCACGATCCAGTTCAAGCAGTGTTTCCAGCAGAGCAGCCATCTTCCCCAATGGCCACGCATTCGGCCCGTCACTGAGCGCCTTGTCCGGATCCGGGTGGGTTTCCATGAAAATGCCGGCGATGCCGACAGCGACTGCAGCGCGCGCGAGCACCGGCACGAATTCGCGTTGGCCGCCCGATTTGCCGTCCGCGCCTCCGGGCAGTTGCACCGAGTGCGTCGCGTCGAACACGACTGGACAGCCGGTGTCGCGCATCACGGCAAGCGAGCGCATGTCCGAAACCAGATTGTTGTAGCCAAAGCTTGCGCCGCGTTCGCACACCATGATCTGCGTGTTGCCCGTCGCCAGCGCCTTGTCGGCGACATGCTTCATTTCCCACGGCGACAGGAACTGGCCCTTCTTGATGTTGACCGGCTTGCCGGCCTTGCACACGTTCTGGATGAAATCGGTCTGTCGGCACAGGAACGCGGGCGTTTGCAGCACATCGACGACCGAGGCGACTTCAGCCATCGGCGTGTATTCATGCACGTCGGTCAAAACGGGCACTCCGATCTGACGTTTGACCTCGGCAAGCACCTTCAAACCTCCTTCAAGACCCGGGCCGCGAAAACTTGCGCCTGAAGTGCGGTTGGCCTTGTCGAAGCTTGACTTGAAGATGAAGGGAATGCCGAGCTTGCGGGTGATCTCCTTCAACGTGCCCGCGGTATCGAGCTGCAATTGCATGGACTCGATGACGCAGGGACCGGCGATCAGGAACAGGGGCTGGTCGAGGCCGACTTCAAATCCACAAAGCTTCATCGACGATGCACTCCTGCGGGAACACCGGCAGGCACGAGGCTATGGGCGATCTGTTCAAGACCATCACGGCTTGCGCCCATCCCGCAAAAGATGCTCCCACCGAAGCCGCTCCGAGCAGTCACGCCACCGCCTGCTGCGCCAAACGCGGCGCCTCGCGCATGGCCTTTCGCTCGCGCGCCGCACGGATGAAACCGATAAACAGCGGATGGCCTTCACGAGGTGTCGAGGTGAATTCCGGATGAAACTGGCAGGCGACGAACCACGGATGATTCGGCAACTCGACCACCTCGACCAGCAAGTCGTCCATCGACTTGCCCGCGATGATGAGACCGAGATCCTCAAACTGCTGGCGATAGCGATTGTTGAATTCGTAACGGTGCCGATGGCGCTCACGGATCACGTCCTGACCATAGAGCTCACGCGAGATGGTGCCGGCTTTGAGGCGACATTCCTGTGCGCCAAGACGCATCGTCCCGCCCAGGTCGGAGGCCTCGGTGCGCTTCTCGACGTCGCCCGCGCCGGTTTTCCATTCGGTAATCAAGGCGATCACCGGGTCGGCGCAGTTGCGATCGTTCTCGCTCGAATTGGCGCCTTCAAGCTTGGCGATATTGCGTGCGAAATCGGTCACCGCCGCGTGCATGCCATAACAGATGCCGAAGTAGGGAATATGCTGTTCGCGCGCGTAACCGGCTGCCGCGATCTTGCCTTCGAAGCCGCGCTTGCCGAAGCCGCCGGGCACCAGGATGCCATCTGCGTCCTTGAGCAGTTCCGCGCCGCGCCGCTCGATTTCCTCGGACTCCACCCAACGCAAATTCACGCGCGTTTTCTGTTTGAGGCCGCCGTGACGCAGCGCCTCGCCGAGCGACTTGTACGCATCCTTGTGCTCGACATACTTGCCGACGATCGCGATATTGACTTCGCCCTGCGGGTGCTCCATCGCGTCCACCGCACGATCCCATTCTGAGAGATCAGCCGGCCTCGCATTCAGACGCAACTTGTCGATGACGATCTCGTCAAGCCCTTGCGCATGCAGCCACTGCGGCAGCGAATAGATGATGTCGACATCGATCGCGCTGATGACCGCCTTCTCCGGCACGTTGGTGAACAACGCGATCTTGCGCCGGTCCGATTGCGGCAGCGGCTGTTCGCAACGGCAAATCAGGATATCGGGTTGGATACCGATCGAGCGCAATTCCTTGACCGAGTGCTGGGTCGGCTTGGTCTTGATTTCGCCGGCAGCCTTTATATAGGGCACCAGGGTCAGATGCATGAATACCGCCATTTCAGCACCGTGTTCGATGCGGATCTGGCGGATTGCTTCGAGAAACGGCAGCGATTCGATGTCGCCCACGGTGCCGCCGATCTCTACCAGAGCAACATCGTAGCCCTGGGTCGCCTCGTAGACGCGATGCTTGATCTCGTCGGTGATGTGCGGGATCACCTGCACGGTTGCGCCCAGATAATCGCCGCGGCGTTCCTTGGCGATGACGCTCTCGTAGATCTTGCCGGTGGTGATCGAATTCTTGCCCGTCAGGCGGGTACGCATGAAGCGCTCGTAGTGACCCAGATCCAGATCGGTTTCGGCGCCGTCATCGGTCACGTACACCTCGCCGTGCTGGAACGGACTCATCGTGCCCGGGTCGACGTTGATGTAGGGGTCCAGCTTCATCATCGTCACGCGCAGGCCGCGCGCTTCGAGGATGGCGGCCAGCGACGCAGCGGCAATGCCCTTGCCTAGCGAGGACACCACGCCGCCGGTCACGAAAATCAGGGGAGTCATGGACTGCAGCTTCCGCTGGAAAACCGCATTTTACAGATTCTATCGGTTACCGCGAGCTCGATTATGGATGGGACGCTAGCTGCATCAGGCTGTTGGTGCTGAAACAGCGCGATTTTTCTGTTGCAAAAACAAACGGCGCCCGGCCTCGAGAACCCCGGGCGCCGTCTGGCTATGACAGGATTAGCGGCAGCGGCTGCCGCCTGGATCAGTGGCCGGAGTGGCCGCGCAAACGCACGCCCGGGTTTGTCGAAACGCCGGTTCCGAGAACCGAATTCGCCCCGGCACGACCGTGCGCGCCATTGACATGCAGAATCGCATTCTGGCTGGCATGGACTGGTCCCTGCGAGTTTCCACGCGCAACCGCGCGAACGCTGGTGCCGACATTCACGCCGCCTGCACGCGCACTGGCTGCGGCTTGGGAAACCGCAGCCCCGTGGCCGGAGCCTCCGGCGGCAAATACAACGGCTGGAAGGGCGAACGCCGAGGAAATGAGTGTGGTGATGATTATCTTGCGCATTGGTAATGTCCTCTTTTTTGCGAGCGAGTGCCGCCCCTTTTCGGCTCCGGCAGCCTAGGATGAGCGATAAAACCTGCGCTGAATCAGCGTTCATGCACCACAACCGAGCGTCCCATGCGATTGAACCTTGTTTGAGGCAGGGTCTCGTCCCATTTCAATGAGCCTCTTGTCGCAACAACGAACGGCCTTCACGCAGCAAAGCGCTTGACCCGCGTCGCTACGGTCGCCATTCTCGCGCCCGCTTGCGACAACGTTCGATGTGGGGGACACGAAAGGGGCGATGCCTTATGGCAGGGCTGGAAAGAGCATCGCGTCCTGGCGCGCTCCCATGACTGCATCGCGCCCTCCAGCGCTCCCATAATTCCCGCCGAGACTTTCCGAAGAATGAGCACCCGTTACAACGCCGCCGACATTGAAGTCCTGTCCGGTCTGGATCCGGTCAAACGTCGCCCCGGCATGTACACCGATACCTCGCGGCCAAATCACCTGGCCCAGGAAGTCATCGACAATTCGGTTGACGAAGCGTTGGCGGGTTACGCGAAAACCATCGAGGTGATCCTGCACGCCGATGGCTCGGTCGAGGTCAGCGACGACGGCCGCGGTATGCCGGTCGACATCCATCCGGACGAAGGCATTCCCGGGGTCGAACTGATCCTCACGCGCCTGCACGCCGGCGGCAAGTTCTCCAATCGCAACTATCAGTTCTCCGGTGGCCTGCACGGCGTCGGCGTATCGGTGGTCAATGCGTTGTCGACGCGGGTCGAAGTTGCGATTCGCCGCGAGGGTCAGATTTATCGGATGAACTTCAAGGACGGCGAGCGCGCCAGCAATCTCAGCATCGTCGGCAGCGTGCCGAAGAAGCAGACCGGTACGACGCTGCGCTTCTGGCCCGATCCGAAATATTTCGACACACCCAAATTCCTGCTGTCCAAACTGAAACATGTGTTGCGCGCGAAGGCAGTGCTTTGCGCGGACCTGACCGTGCGTTTGACTGATGAGGCCAGTGGAGAAAAAATCGAATGGCATTACGAGGACGGCCTGCGCGATTACCTGCGCTCGATGCTCGGCGACGGCGAACGCCTGCCGCCCGATCTCTACGTCGGGCATCTGCAGCGTGACAACGGCGCGATTGAATTCGCGCTCGCGTGGCTGCCCGAAGGCGAACTGACGCAGGAAAGCTACGTCAACCTTATTCCCACCGTGCAACACGGCACGCATGCCAACGGCCTGCGCTCGGGATTGACGGCTGCGCTGCGTGAATTCTGCGAGTTCCGCAACCTGCTGCCGCGTGGCGTCAAGCTCGCGCCCGAGGACGTCTGGGATCGCCTCAGCTTCGTGTTGTCACTGAAGATGATGGACCCGCAGTTTTCCGGTCAGACCAAGGAGCGACTCTCCTCACGCGACGCAGCCGGCGTAGTCGAAAACGCGGTACACGATGGTTTTTCGCTGTATCTCAATCAGCACGTCGAACTTGGCGAGAAGATCGCACAACTTGCGATCGAGCGTGCGGCGCTGCGACTCAAAGCCGAGAAGCAGATCATCCGCAAGAAAATTACGCAGGGACCGGCCCTGCCCGGCAAGCTTGCCGATTGCGCCTCTAGCGATTTGTCGCGCACCGAACTGTTCCTGGTTGAAGGAGATTCAGCCGGTGGCTCCGCGCGGCAGGCGCGCGACAAGGATTTCCAGGCAATCCTGCCACTGCGCGGGAAAATCTTGAATACATGGGAAGTCGAATCGGGTTCCGTGCTCGCTTCGCAGGAAGTACACGATCTCGCAGTTGCGATTGGGTGTGATCCGGGCAAAGACGACATTTCCGGCCTGCGTTACGGCAAGGTCGTCATCCTCGCCGACGCCGACTCCGACGGTCTGCATATCGCGACCTTGTTGTCGGCATTGTTTCTCAAGCACTTCCCGCGCCTGGTGCGCGAGGGTCATGTGTTCGTCGCGATGCCGCCGCTGTTTCGTGTCGACGTGGGCAAGCAGGTTTTTTATTGCCTCGACGAAGCCGAACGCGACTCAATGCTGGAGAAAATTGCGCGCGAAAAAATGAAAGGCGCGGTCAGCACCACGCGTTTCAAGGGCCTCGGCGAAATGAATCCGCCACAGTTGCGCGAATCGACGATCCACCCCGACACGCGGCGACTGGTCCAGCTCACGGTGGAAATTGCCGACGATGGCAGCGACGATGGCACCAGCAGGATCATGGATATGCTGCTGTCGAAGAAACGCGCCTCCGACCGCAAGGAATGGCTGGAGACCAAAGGCGATCTGGCCTCGCTGGAGGTTTGAAGGTCTGGCTGCAATGCGGCTGTCAAACTAGCGAACACGTTGTCCAGGCCAGGGGCTCCACAGCGAACAATGGCGCGCTCACACGCGCCACGTCATTGCCGGATAATCGCCTCCCCGCTCCCCTAAAACGCCATGGCCGATACCGCCGTTCCCGATTCACCGGCTGCCGACGCGCCGATCATGCCGATTGATCTGGCTGCGGCGCAGCCGTCGTCCGCGACACAGACGGTGTTCCCGATCCTCGTGATGCTCGGTGTGTGTCACCTGCTCAACGACATGATGCAGTCGTTGTTGCCGTCGATCTATCCGTTGCTGCAGCGCAATTTCGCGCTGGATTTCGGACAGGTTGGCCTGATCACGTTGACCTTCCAGCTCACCGCGTCAATGCTGC
>CAJDTR010000077.1_pt1 | contig 28394 bp, 21 predicted proteins | sample 7389891 | NCBI WGS metagenome assembly CAJDTR01 (sample SAMEA7055657, study PRJEB34461) | soil metagenome | biome: terrestrial ecosystem; feature: Peninsula; material: soil | place: Antarctica | collected 2016 | reverse complement strand
GGTCGCACGCCGGTGCGGCAGGTAATCTGCGCTGCGCCGTCGTGCCAGCCGGTCAGCGCGACGCCGTGACGGCGCGCGTAGCCAAATCCCGGACGCGACGGCCGCGGGTCGGTCGGCGTTTTCGCGCCGGATGAAAGCGCATTCACCGACGCCGTTCCACAGCGGGCGCGGGATGTAGCACGGGCGTCGGTTGCACCACGTCCGGCTGCCCATCCAGGGTCGGGCTGGCGAGAAAGTCGTGCACTGCCGGCAGCACGGGTCGCTGCGCACGTGGCGTGATCGGCCAATCTTCCTGGCGCAACTGCAGTTGCTCGGTGCGCATGTAATTGTATTTTTCGCTCGAAACGGTCGCTTCGGTTGTGGCGTCGCGCAGGATCTTGGGATGCAGGAAGATCATCAGATCGCTTTTGGTGCGATTGTTGGTGCGATAGCGGAACAGGTTACCGAGCAACGGGATATCACCGAGGGCAGGTACTTTCTGCACATTGTCCTTGAGTTGGTTGTCGATCAGACCTCCGAGCACGAGCAAGGAATCGTCCTTGACCAGCACGCTGGTGGTCAGCTCGCGCTTGTTGGTGATGAGGTCGACCGCGCCGGTCACGGTCGGTGCCAGCGACGAGACTTCCTGATGAATGTCGAGGCGCACCGAATCGCCTTCGTTGATCTGCGGCTTCACTTTCAGCACCAGGCCGACATCCTTGCGCTCGATGGTCTGGAACGGATTGCTGATACCGCCGCCGCTGGCCGCGCCGTTGGTGCTGGCGGTGGTGTACTGGCCGGTCAGGAATGGCACTTCCTGCGCCACCTTGATCAGCGCTTCCTGGTTATCGAGGGTGAGCACGGACGGCGTCGAGAGGATGTTCGACTTGCCATCGCCGCGAAGTGCACTGACCAGTGCGCCGATCTGGAACAACTGCTTCCCGGCGATGGACACCGTGCTGTCGATGTAGCCCAGATTGAAACCGTTGCCTAGGCCGAGCGGATTTTGCGAGGCGGCAATGATGTTGTTGCCGGGCGAATTGGCGCTGGAGAAATTGGTGCCGCCGATGATGTGGTTGCCTGATTTGCCGAGCGGCAATTGCCATTGCACACCAAGTTCGCTTGCCGTCTGGTCGGCGACTTCGGCAATCACCGCTTCGATCAGTACCTGGTTGCGGCGGATGTCGAGCTGACGCACCACGGTCTCCAGCGAACGGAAGATCGCCGGCGGCGCGCTGATGATCAGCGCGTTGGTTTCCGCGTGCGCCTGGATCGTCGCAGTCGAGGGCGCGCCGCTTGCGCTCTCCCCGACTTTGGGCGCGGTCGGCGGCGCCATGCCGGTCAAGGTCGAAGCGACGCCTTGCAGGATCGGCACCAGTTCCTTGGCGTTGGCGTAATGCAGATAGATCACCTGGGTGTCGCCGCCGCCGGCTATCGGCGTATCCAGATGCGCGATCAGCGCGCGCATCCGCAGTCGCGCGTTCTTCGCACCCGACAGCAGGATCGAATTGGTGCGCGTGTCTGCAAATACGCGCGGCACTTCGCCGTTTGCCTGCGCGGCCTTGTCGTCGGCTAACGTGGTCAACGTGCGCGCCATCTCGGCCGCGTTGGCATGGGCCAGTGGAATCACCTCGACCTGCGCATCGGATGCGGTATCGATGCGCTCGATGATTTTGACCAGACGCTCGACATTGCTCGCACGATCGGAAACCACCAGCGAATTGGAGGCCGCGTGTGCAATCAACTGACCGCCCTGCGGCATCAGAGGACGCAGGATCGGAACGAGCTCCGCCGCCGATACATGCTTGACCGGCACAATCTGCGTGACGAGTTCATCGGCATCGTGATTTTGCGCGGCACCGACGCTGCCGGCACCATCCTGCTGCGCCATCGCTTCGGGCTCGATCTTGATCATGCTGCCCGATGGCACCGCAGCAAACCCATGTACGCGCAGCACGGAGAGGAACACATCGTAGATTTCGTCCGGCTGCATCGGCCGCGCCGAAATAACGGTGACCTTGCCCTGTACGTTGGGCGCGACAATAAAATTCTTGCCGGTGATCTCGCTGACCGTCGCAATCAGGGCCTGGATGTCAGCGTCCTTTAGATTGAGCGTGTGACGGCCGTCGGCGGTCACCGCATGTTGGGCCAACGCGGGCTGCGCTGCCGGTGGTATTTGTGCGGATACGACCGTGCAGGCAAAGGCGCCAAACACTCCGAGGACGATCGGCAGAAAGACACGGCGCATCGCGGGAAATCCCCTGTAGCGAAATGGATTCATTGCAAGCCGACGTTGAGGTCGGTCGATTGGCCGTTGCGCAATACCGTCACGCGCACGGAGCTGGAATTCTTGAGATTCGACAGGATTTCCTGGCCGCGCTCGAACGAATCGATCGGCAAACCGTTCACGCGCGTGACGATATCGCCGGGGTGCAGACCGAGCTGCGCCATCAAGGCGGCGTCCGACCCGGCCGACAGGCGCACGCCGGTCAATTTTCCACCGTCAAGCACCGGCACGATCTGCACGCGCTTGGCCAATTCATCGGGATTGTCGCGCAGGCGCGCGACGGTTTGCTGCCAGTCGTGCGGCGCGGTCACCTGTTGCGGCGCAGTGCCGCTGGCCGCTTGACCGAGCGAGTTCGCGCTGCTCGCAGACAGCGGGTTGGCAGACGCGCGACTGCTTGCCATCGCCGGGGTTGGCTGCACGATGTCGCCGGGCGCGAGGTTGCGGTCGCGCGGCAGCACCAGCGTTTCCGCAGTGCCCTCATGGTCGAGCACGATGTGATCGGCATATACCGCAGCCAGATGTGCGCCGGCGACGATCTCGCCAACGCGATAGGCACGCTCGCCGCTCCCGGCATCGGCAATCACCGCGATGCCGGTTTTCGGATCGGCGTTGGCGAAGGTGCCACGCAGGATCAGCGACAAGGTGGTGGCCGGCGCATTGGCGGCCGCGCCAGAGGTGAACGGCGTGCTGCCGAACAAATGCCAACGCGCAATCGATTGCGCCGGTACCGGGCCGGCGGCCTCTGCGCCAACCCGCATCGGCGCGGTAGCGAACGCGGCATCGCCACGCGGAATCAGCAACCAGACCAGGCGCACGAGCAGCCACAACGCCAGCAGCGCGAAACCGACGCAGGCAAGCAGCGCGGCCGGTTCGGCATAGCGATTGCGATCGATTCTCCACCGGTGCCCGATCATGCGCGATTCATTCCAGCCACATCAAGGCGCAAGCGTAGCAAAGCGCGGCCACGCACGTTGGTGTGCGTGTGCAGGGCCTCACGCAGACGTGTCTCCGCGCATGTCCAGACCGGATGTCGCCTCAGCGTGGGGCGAACAGCTTGGCGATGCGACGAAAAAAGCCCGGCTTGTTCGGTGCCGGCGTCTTCGACACGGGCGCACGCACGCTGGCGGTGGACGAGTGATCGCGGGAGGAATGTTCGCGATGCGGTTTGCGCTCGCTCTTGCGCGCGGACGTGGCGTTGCTCGCCGCGCCATCGGTGTCCACCCGGTTTGCGGCGGCGCCGTTCGCGGCGCGGCCGTTGGCGGCCGCAGGCGCGCCTGTCTCACCCTCCTCGCGACGTGTACGACCACGCCCGCCGCGACGGCGCCGCGGCTTGCGCACCGTCTCACCTGCCGTCGCGTCAGGCGGCGAAGCGATGACTGCCGCTACCGCAGGCACGACCGACTGCACCGCCGCCACAGGTGCACTTGTGCGAGGGGGACGGCTCGCGGCCACCCCTTCGCGACGTGGAGCGCGTGGCGGACGACTGCGCTCGCCAGTCGCCCCGCTGCGTGGACGCGATGCGCCCGGGCGCGGTGGACCGGAATGGGCTTTGGGCGGCGCACCGGCAGTATTGCGCAGGTCGTCGGCGGCTTCTTCGTCGCTCGCCACGTTGGAATGCGCGGCACGCGTGCGCGGTGGAGGCGCGAGGAGCAGTTCGGCCGTGATCGAAGCGGTCGGAATCTTCTGTTCGATGAAGGCCTCGATATCCGGCAGGCCCATTGCATACAGATCACAGGCAAAGCTGATCGCATCACCTTCGGCGCCGAGGCGCGCAGTGCGTCCGATGCGATGCACATAGTCCTCGGCATCGTGCGGCAGGTCGAAGTTGAATACGTGACTGACTGCCGCGATGTGCAGGCCACGCGCCGCAACATCGGTCGCGACCAGCAATTCGATCTCGCCTTTCTGGAACTTGGCCAGCAGGCGTTCGCGTTTGGCCTGCGGCACGTCGCCGGACAAGGTGGCGACGGAGAAACTGTAGCGTTCGAGCATGCGCGTGACCTTCTCGGCCGCCACCTTGGTGTTGACGAACACGATGCCGCGCGGTTCCTCGATGCGTGACAGCAAGTTGATCAGCAGCGGCAATTTTTCTTCCTTGGCCGGGAAATAAACCAACTGCCGGACGCGGTCGGCGGTCACCGTGTCGGTCTCGACGGTGAGCTTTGCCGGACTGTTCATGTGGTCGTAGGCCAGTTCCAGCACACGATGGCTGAGTGTCGCCGAGAACAGCATGCTCTGGCGCTGTTCGCGCGGCGGCATGCGTCGAAACAGGAAGCGGATGTCCTTGATGAAACCGAGATCGAACATGCGATCGGCCTCGTCGATGACCACCGCTTCGATCGCATTGAGCGAGAACACGTGCTGCTTCAAATAATCGATCAGTCGGCCAGGCGTGGCGATGATGAGGTCGCAGCCGCCCTTGAGCAGTTCGCGCTGCTTGTCGTAGTCGACACCGCCGTAGATCAGTGCCGAACGCAGGCCGCTGTCGCGGCCAATATTGCGAAAATCCTTGTCGATCTGGATCGCCAGTTCCCGCGTCGGCGCGATAATGATGGCGCGCGGATCGCTCAGTTTGCGATCGGTGACGGCGGGTTGGGTCAGCAGCCGGTTCATGACGGCGACGAGAAAGGCGGCCGTCTTGCCAGTGCCGGTTTGCGCCTGTCCGGCAACGTCGCCTCCGGGCAGTGCGACGGGCAGGGTCAACGCCTGGATCGGCGTGCAGCGCGTGAAACCGGCAGCGTGCAAACCGGACAGGACATTGGGATGCAGATTGAAACTTTCGAAGGTGATATCGGTAATCGGATGTTGGCTCATTAAGGCGTTCTGCGTGGGTACGGTGGCGTTGCGGCCGGGGCCGAACGCGAAGGGTGCGCCGTCTCGTGAGGCGGACGAGCGCTCGCGGTGATGCCATTACAGGGGAACGGCGATACATGGCGCTGCAACGCGGCTATTGCAATGCGCAGCCTGCGACCCCAACTTGCGAAAATCAGGCGTTTGGGCTGAAATGGGTCGCGCTTCCGCTCCCGTTGCATGTCCTGCCGGCGCCGCCAAACTGTGTGAGTGTAGCCCAAGCCCGGCGACGGCGCGCGCTCACCCCTTATCCCGCGATTTTCGGAGAATTCCAGTGAGCGAACATATTTCGCATGTCAGCGACGACCAGTTTGAAGCCCAGGTCCTCAAATCCTCCGAGCCGGTACTGGTCGATTTCTGGGCTGAATGGTGCGGCCCGTGCAAGATGATTGCACCCCTGCTCGACGATCTCGCAGCGACTTACAAGGGCAAGTTGAAAATCGCCAAGATCAACATCGACCAGAACCAGAAAACCCCGCGCAACTACAACGTGCGCGGCATCCCGACCTTGATGATCTTCAAGGACGGCAAGGTCGAGGCGACCCAGATCGGCGCGGTCAGCAAGACCCAACTTGCGCAGATGATCGACAAGGCGATCGCGCCAAAGGTGGGGAATCGGGAATCGGGAATTGGATGAGCGAGTCAGTCCAGCCCCTGTCCATTCGATTTCCGATTCCGGTCTCCCTATTCCCGGGTCTTGTGTTACCGTACCCGTCAGCCTCCGGAGCCCATGCTGCTCCGCACCGCTTCCCCAAGAGATTTTCTCTTTCCTGTTGTTACCGCAACGGCGCCCAGCGAGGATAGCCCGTGTCCGAAAACGAAACGAACGATAGCGGCCCTGCCGCCGAAGGCCGTGCCCAGCCGCAGCAAAAGCAGCCGCGTGGCCAGCAACAGCCGCCGCGGCATGCGCCGCACGATGACGCGCCGCCACAAATCGAGTCACACGACAGCCAATCCGAACAGTCCGGCAATGACCGCTCCGATGGCAATGACGCGGGCCCGCAGGGAGGTCAGTCGCAGGGCCAGCACCAGGGCCAAGGTCAGAACCAGGGGCAAGGCCAGCCGCGTCGCGGTCGTCGCGATCGTCGCGGTGGGCGCGGCAACAATCCGCAGGGCTTCAACAACCCCAACGCGGACGACGAATACGACGAGTCCAAGAACGGCGGCGGCAACGGTCCGCTGATCGATCTCAACGAGCTCAAGCGAAAAACGGCAGCGGAACTGCTCGTGCTCGCCGAAACACTCGGCGTGCAGGAAGGCGTTGCGCGCGCGCGCAAGCAGGACATCGTCTTCTTTATCCTGAAGGCGCATGCACGCGCTGGCGGCGGCATCTACGGCGAAGGCGTGCTGGAAATCCTGCAGGATGGTTTCGGCTTCCTGCGCGGTTTCGATGCGTCCTATCTGGCCGGGCCGGATGACGTTTACGTCAGCCCAAGCCAGATTCGTCGCTTCAACCTGCGCACTGGGGATTACGTCACCGGCCGCATCCGCCCGCCAAAGGAGGGTGAACGCTATTTCGCGCTGCTCAAGGTCGACAACATCAATGGCGAGCCGCCGGAAGCGTCCAAGAACAAGGTCCTGTTCGAGAACCTTACTCCGCTGTTCCCGCGCAAGTCGTTCGTTCTGGAACGCGGCAATGGATCGAGCGAAGACATCACCGGGCGCATCCTTGATCTGGTCGCGCCGATCGGCCGCGGCCAGCGCGGCTTGATTGTCAGCCAGCCCAAGGCCGGCAAGACGATGATGCTGCAGAACGTCGCGCAGGCGATCGTGCACAACCATCCGGATGCGCACCTGATCATCCTGTTGATCGACGAGCGTCCGGAAGAAGTCACCGAGATGCAGCGCGGGGTGCGCGCCGAAGTGGTGGCGTCGACCTTCGACGAACCTGCAGTGCGCCATGTGCAGGTTGCCGAGATGGTGATCGAGCGTGCCAAGCGTCTGGTCGAACACAAGAAGGATGTGATCATCCTGCTCGACTCGATCACGCGTCTCGCACGCGCCTACAACACCGTGGTGCCCTCATCGGGCAAGGTACTGACCGGTGGTGTCGACGCGAATGCACTGCAGCGCCCGAAGAGGTTCTTCGGTGCTGCGCGCAACGTCGAGGAAGGCGGCTCGCTCACCATCATCGCGACCGCGCTGATCGACACCGGCTCGAAGATGGACGAAGTGATCTACGAGGAATTCAAAGGCACCGGCAACATGGAAGTGCACTTGAACCGGCGCATCTCCGAGAAACGCGTGTATCCGGCGATCGACATCAACCGCTCGGGTACGCGCCGCGAAGAACTGCTCATCGATCCGGACCAACTGCAGAAAATCTGGATCCTGAGGAAACTTCTGCATCCGATGGACGAACTGGCTGCAATCGAATTCATGCTCGACAAGATGAAGAACACCAAGAGCAACGACGAGTTCTTCGGCGCGATGAAGCGCGGCTCGTAAATTCATTCGAGCATTGACGACAAGGCCGGCGCATGCCGGTCTTGTTCCTTGAGAATGTTGCGCGTCGCGTCGAGTGTCGAACGGGTGCCGCGCCAGCGCGCCGCTGGTGGGCGCGTGTTTCGAGCGACGACGAAAGCCTGACGAAAGCTCGCTTATCCAAGCTCCGCCTTGTGGTTCGGCGTTGAGACTCTCCCCGGTCTCTTCCGCCGCCACACCCTATCGGCCCGCCTCTCCAGGCGGGCCGATTTTCGTTGCGAGTCGAACGCCGATCAGCAGGACCACGAATTGCGCGCGAGAGCTTCGCGCGTGCGTTGGCGACCGATTTCAATGATTTCCGCGGCGCGATAGAATTCGTACATCGCGCAGATGTTGCGCGGTATCGTGATCAAGATATCGGGCGGCTGCGCTGCCATCTTCAGCCGCGTGACCGTTTCCTGCACCACGTCGAGCGAGCGCGCAAACAACTCGATTGCGCCCGGCTCACGGGCAACCGCGCGACGTTCGCGCTGGCCAACCATGGCGGAGAAAAAACCGGCGACCCGCTGCGGGTAGTTTCCTGCATTCGGACCTGTCGGCTTGCCGGTCGCTGGCAGCATCTCCGGCGAAGCCTGGCCGGCCGTCCCGCGATCCTCGTTGGCCTTGGCGGAAGAATGCCGAAGCCAGGCATGCGACGGTTCGGCCGGGGCATTCACGTCGACTGCAATCGTCACATCGGTCAGATCACGCAAGGTCGGCGCAATCGGCAGCGGGTTGAGCAGACCGCCATCGACCAGCAGGCGACCTTGATAGCGGTAAGGACGCAACATCGTCGGGATCGCAATGGAGGCGCGAATCGCATCGAACAACGGTCCCCGCGAAAACCACACTTCGCGCTGCGCATCCAGATCGACTGCGACCGCTGTGTAGGGAATCGGCAGATCTTCGATGTTGATATCACCGATCAGTTTGCGCAGCACGCCGATGAGACGATCGCCCTTGATGAAGCCGCCGCCGGAAAACGTCCAGTCCAGCAGGCGCAGCACATCGAACCGTTGCAACCGCCGCGCCCACTTGCTGTAGGGATCAAGCTTGCCGGCGGCATAGACGCCACCAATCAGCGCACCCATGGAACTGCCGGCAATCGAGCGGATCGCAAATCCCTGCGCGACCAGTTCCTCAATCGCGCCGATGTGCGCATAACCTCGCGCCCCACCGGAACTTAGCACCAGCGACGCCGTCGGCGAGTCGCGCTTTGTCTCGATCAGCGACGCCGGAGCCGCTTCATCGTTCATGCCGATGTGCCTTGATACGCGCCCAACGCAAGCTGCAGCAGGATCTTCATTTCCTCGCGCAAGCTTACCGGCGCGACCACTTCGGCGTCCGGTCCGTATTTGAGTACATCCATCAACAGTTCACGCGAATTGGAATAAGGCAGCTTCAGCTCGTAGCGGCCGTCGCCAAGACGGGCGCCCTGCTGCTGCGAATGCCAGTGTTCATCGGCCACCCAACGCGCCGCATGCGGGGAGAAGCGGATCGTCGCCCAGGCCTTGGGAGCGCCGGAAAAAATGCCGTAGCTGGCGGCAAGGTGCGCGTCGAGTTCGCCCACCTCGCGGTCGAGCGCGGGCTCCTCGACAAGCTGCGGTTCGCGGATGCGATCGAGCGCAAAACTGCGCAGCGCATCGCGGCTGTGATCCCACGCATCCAGATACCAGTTGTCGCGATAGTGGGCGAGGCGCTGCGGCGAGACGACCCGTTCGGTCAGCGTATCGGTCGAGCGCGCGCGATAGCGGAATTTCAGGCGCTGGCGTTTCAACAGCGCGCTGGCGACGGCGCGAAAGGCCGCCTGGTCGAGCGTGCGCGATCCGCTGGCGAGTACCCGGATACGCTCGATCGGCAGCGCCCTTCCACTCGAATGGTCCGACAGCAAGCGCTCGATGCGCGCGCGAAACGGGGCCAGCGCGCCGGCCAGCACACCCGGATCGGAACGTCCGAGCAACTCGTTGAGCGCCAGCAGCGCTGCCAGTTCCTCGCTGCTCAGCCACAGACCGGGAAGTTCAAAACGCTCGCTCTGGGCAGCCGCGTAATGGTAGGTCGCCTCCTCGCCCTCGCCGCTCTCGATTGGCGCACCGAGTGCATCGCGCAGGAAGGCAATGTCGCGATACAGGGTTGCGCGTGAGCAGGAAAGATCCTCCTTGAGACGCGCGAACGACACCGGATAGCGCGCGGACTTCAGGATGCGGTGGAGGGTCAGGATGCGTTCGTAGCGGTCCATGGCGTGTCCTCGATGGATGCCGTTTCACGTAAGGTACGTTATACATGCGACGCGCAGTCAGTTTGCGTGCCTGGCCAATCCGCCCTCGCGCGAGCACAGCGCAAGGGCGGATAATCGATTCGCCAATTTTGCTATTTTGCGTTCCGATTCAATGGTGTGTAATCGCGATTTGTCCATCCCTGGTTTCCGGAGGTTTCCATGTTGACGCTCACGAAGACGTTCACCACCCTGTCGCTGGCTTTTGCGTGCACGCTCGCGAGCGCCGCGCCAAAGGACGAGTTGCACGATGCTTTTGCCAAATTCATGGCCATGCACAGCCTTCGTGCCAGTGTGACCGATATGGCCAAGGGCGAGCAGATTTCCACAATGGAATATGTCGCCCCCGACCGGTACCGCATGAAGGTTGCCGACGGCCCGCAGGAGATCATTGTCGGCGATGCGATGTACATGGACATGGACGGCAAGATGACGCGCATGCCGATTCCAGGCGTGGGCAAGCTCACAGCGCGCTACCGCAATCCGGATTTTCTGACCGAGGTCGAGGGCGGGATGAGCGTGCAGGCGCTGGCCGATGACACCGTCGATGGCGAACCGGCGCGGGTTTACGCGTACACCATGACCAAGCCAATAACGTCCGATTCCAAGGCGTGGGTTTCCAAAAAGACCGGCCTGCCGATCCAGGTGGAATCGAGCGGCAGTTTCATGGGCCACAAATCGACCACGCGCATCCGCTATTCAGGCTTCAACGATCCTTCGATCAAGATCGACGCGCCGAACTGAAGCGGCAACGCAACGCTTGGTCGCGGAAACGCGCTCAGCGCGGCATCGATCGCTCGTCCTCGATGGCGTGCCTGCGCGCGGTCGCGCAGCTCGCGTTCCATTGTTCGGCCAGTGCGGTCGCTCGCGCACGTCCGATGTCGCCAGCTCCCACAGCGTTTTCAACCCGATCAGCACATACAGGACAGCCAACGTTGATCCAGACAGCGCCATCGCGACCATCCCGGCAATCAGTGTCAGATGCAGCACCAACCCGCGACCCAGCCGTTGCTGCGCGTACGCCTTGATCCAGGCGAACGGACGAGATTGAAGCGTCGCGCGCTCGACGTAAAAAATCGAGAAGCAAGGTTGCAAACAAGATGCCTGCGCCGTTGCGCAAAGAGCGGGGATCAAATTGCCACATCGATTCATGCGGATGGTGTGCGCCACCCACAATCGCGATGCCGATCAGGAAAACGCCGTGGGCGAGCGTGAACGGGAACGCCATCATCTCGTAATCGCGCAGCAGTGCCGGCTTGAGCGAGGAGCTCAGCGTTTGGACACGTGCGCATTCTCCGCCACGTACCAGCGCCAGGGCTCCTCGATCGCGCGCGAAATGCCTACGCGTGGTCTGACCACCGGATCACGCGGCGGGGGAATGCCGTCGCTGGCGATCCGGTGGCGGCCGTCGACGAGATCGGCACCGTCGTCTGCACGCGTAATGCCGAACGCCTGGCACAGACGCGCCGGCCCGCTGCAAAGATCGCGCTCGTTTTTCGCGCGCGGCCGGCGCGTGTGCATCAGCGCCAGACCGCTAAGCGGTTGCGCAGCGCGCAGCAACACGCCGACCCCCTCGCCTTCCTCGCCGCATGCCGCATTCGCGCACCAATGCATGCCGTAGGTGAAATACACATAGAGATGGCCAGGCGGTCCGAACATCGTCGCGTTGCGCGCGGTCCTGCCGCGAAACGAGTGCGCCGCCTCATCAAGCGGCCCGCAATAGGCTTCGGTTTCGACGATGCGTGCGCAACATCCGTCCGCGCCGATCAGGATCTTGTTGAGCAAATCGGGCGCGACTTCTCGCGGATCACGTCGATAGAACGCGCGCGGCAGCACGACCAGCGACCCCGGGGCCGGCTCTGCTGCATCCCGCGCTGTCGGCAAATCTCGTGCCGGATCGTGCATCGTAAAGACGCGCCCGAAAGACGTCGATTGTAGCCGGCTGCGCCCAGCATGCAGCGCAATGCACGTCTCATTGCGACGCCGGCAATGCACCGCTTCGCGCAAGTACGGCGCGGGCGATCGCCATACGCTTGGGGGCATCCACAAGGCCGTTTGGCATGTCCACATTGATCGCGAAGAACCAGCGCCTGCCGCCGCGCTCGACCCAGCCGACAAACCAGCCCAGGTCGAGCGCGCGTGCCGTGTCTTCGCTTACCGCCCAGCCGGTCTTCCCGCGCAATACGTAATCTGGCGCCGAATCCACCATGGAAATGCGCCGCACAGTCTCTTGCGCGCGCGCCGAGAATGGCAGCGTGCCGGCAGCGAGGCGGTGCAGGAACGCGATCTGCTCGACCGCGCTGATGCGCAACTGGCCGCTCAGCCAGAAGCGGTCGATGCTACCGCCAATATCGCGATTGCCGTAACCGGTCTTGTCGATCCAGCCTTGCATGCGCAGCGAACCTGCACGCCGCGCAATTTCCTGATAGAACCAGACGGCAGAAAATTTCATCGCGCTGGCCAGCGACTGATCGCGATTCCAGTTGTCGAAATGACGCTTCACGCCGTCCCAGCGGATTACTTCGTACTCGTCCTTTACGGCTCCGGTGTCGAGTGCGACCAGGGCGTTGAAAAGCTTGAACGTCGACGCCGGACTAAAACGAGATTCGGCGCGCTTGCGGTCGAACACGAGATAGCGATTCGCCTGTTCGTCAAGAATCAGCGCGGTTCCGACGACACCGCGGTCGGAAAACTCCGGCGCCCATTCGGGATGTTCTTCCCAGCGTGCCTCGCTGGCCGAAGCCCACATGGGCAGCAACAGCAACTGCAGCAACAACATCATCAAACGCAATCGCATCGGTGTGTCCTCATTGCAGCGGACGCGCAGTCTAGCGGGACCTTTTTGCTCAAAAATGGCGCAACAGTGGCAGTGATACGTCCTTTGTCGGGAGCATCCGCTACCATTGGGTCGTCGCCGCCCAATACTTTGATTGCAGCAGGCGAGCCTGTTACAGGAAATAACGCTCCATGCCGCATGCGCACCTGAATCTCAATCTTCCGACCGGCGACGAGGTCAAGAGCACCACCTGCTACATGTGCGCGTGCCGCTGCGGCATTCGTGTGCACCTCAAGCAAGGCGCGGTTCGCTACATTGACGGCAACCCGCAACACCCGGTCAACCAGGGTGTGATCTGCGCGAAAGGTTCGGCGGGGATCATGCAGCACTACTCGCCGGCACGATTGAGCAAGCCGCTACTGCGCGTCGGTGAACGCGGCGCGCGGCAATTTCGCGAAATCGAATGGGATGAAGCGCTTGCGCTCGCTACAAAATGGCTCGGTGACATCCGCGCGCGCAATCCCGATGAACTGGCATTCTTCACCGGCCGCGATCAATCGCAGGCGCTGACCAGCTGGTGGGCGCAGCAGTTCGGCACGCTCAACTATGCCGCGCACGGCGGCTTCTGCTCCGTCAACATGGCCGCGGCTGGCATGTATACCCTCGGCGGCAGCTTCTGGGAATTTGGCGAGCCCGATTGGGAGCTGACCAAATACCTGATGCTGTGGGGCGTGGCCGAAGACCACGATTCCAATCCGATAAAACTTGGCCTCGGCAAGCTCAAGGCGCGCGGCGCGAAGATTGTCTCGATCAATCCGGTGCGCACCGGTTACGGCGCGATTGCCGACGAATGGGTGCCGATCAATCCCGGCACCGATGGGCTGCTTGCCGGTGCATTCATCCACGAATTGCTGCACAGCGATCGCATCGATCTGGACTATCTGGTGCGTTACACGAATGCGCATCATCTGGTGATACGCGCGCCGGGTGCGCCGGACGACGGCTTGATTGCGCGTGATGCGGACGGCAATGCGCTATGCGCGACGTGCACGGAAGCCGGACACCCTTCTGACGTTCGCATCACGCGCGCCGACGCGATCGATATCGCGCCGTTGATCGTCGGCGACTACACACTGGCAGACGGGCGCAGTGCCGTACCCGCGTTCCAGTTGTTCGCCGAGCGTTTCATGGCCGAGGACTACGCGCCGGATGCGGTGGCGACAACCTGCGGCGTTGCGGCAGTGGATATCCGCCGCCTCGCGCGCGAACTGGCCGACACCGCGTTCGAGCAGGCGATCACGCTCGACCAACCGTGGACCGACGCGTGGGGCCGCGAACATGCCCAGATGATCGGTCGGCCAGTCGCAATGCATGCGATGCGCGGCATCGCGGCGCATGCAAATGGTTTTCACACCTGCAAGATAGTGCATTTATTGCAAATGATACTTGGCGCAATTGATACGCCTGGCAGTTTCCGCTACCAGCCGCCGTACCCGAAAACCGCCCCACCGCCCAACCGTCCCGGCAGGACGCGTACTGAAAACGGCACCCTCAACGCAGGCCCGCTCGGCTATGTGCACGCGCCCGAGGATCTCGTCGTCGACGCCAACGGCGTGCCGCGTCGCATCGACAAGGCTTTCTCGTGGGAATACCCGTTCGCCGCCCACGGCATGCTGCAGAGCGTGATCGCCAATGCCTGCAAGGGCGATCCGTATCGCATCGATACCTTGTTCCTGTTCATGGCCAACATGGGCTGGAACTCGGCGATGAATACCGGCGAGACGCGACGCCAGTTGTGCGAGCGCGATCCGGCAACGGGCGATTACCGCATTCCGCACATCATCTACAGCGATGCCTACGATTCTGAAACGGTCGCGTTCGCTGATCTGGTGTTGCCGGATACGACGTATCTGGAACGCTACGATTGCATCAGTCTGCTTGACCGGCCGACCTCCGACGCCGACAGCGCAGGCGATGCGATCCGGCGTCCTGTCGTCGCGCTTGATCGCGACGTGCGACCGTTTCAGGACGTGCTGCTTGATCTGGGCACGCGTCTTCGTTTGCCGGGGCTGGTCGATGCCGGTGGCGCGGCGAAATATCCCGGCGGCTACGCGCAATACATGGTCGAGCACGAGCGCGCACCGGGCGTAGGTCTGCTTGCCGGCTGGCGCGGCGCCGATGAATCGAAGGCCGCCATCGGCGCGGCGAATCCGCGCCAGCTCGACCGCTACATCGAGCACGGCTGTTTCTGGCATCAGCCCGTTCCCGCGGCTGGCCGCTACTACAAGATGGCCAATCGCGACTATCTTGACTGGGCCCAAGCGCTCGGCTTCGTCGCCACGACGCAACCGATCGTGTTGCAGTTTTATTCCGAATCGCTGCAGCGATTTCGTCTTGCGGCGCAAGGGCACGGCGCGATCCAACCGCCGGATCAGGATCGCGAACGCGTTGCGCGCTACTTCGATCCCTTGCCGTTCTGGTATGCGGGACTGGCGGCGGACCAGGTTACTGTGGGAGCGCCGGCAGGCGCGATATCGACTCGCGATGAAGGGCCGATGGAGCTTTTTAGTACCCACCGCAGCCACTCCGCCAATCGCATGACGACGGCCTACCCGCTCGCCGCCATCACCCAGCGCCCGATGTTCATGTACCACTCGTGGGGTTCGCAGAACAAATGGTTGCGCCAGATTGCCACGCGCAATTATCTGTACCTGCATCCTGCTACCGCCGCCGCAAACGACGTCGCCGATGAGGACTGGGTCTGGCTGGTGGCATCGCTCGGGCGCATCCGCGTGCAAGCGAAACTGCACGCAGGTACCGCGCCGGGAACCGTGTGGACGTGGAACGCAATCGGCAAGCACAAGGGTGCCTGGAAACTCGCTGCGCGCGCCCCGGAATTCGTCGATGGTTTTCTGCTCAATCACCTGATTGATGAATCGCTGCCTGCACGTGACGGCAGCCCGGCGCGTTCAAATGCCGATCCCGTCACCGGACAGGCCGCATGGTTCGACTTGCGCGTGCGCATCGAACGCGATCTACATCCGCGCATCGAGGGTCACCGCATCGAGCTGGGCGCGAGTAGAGGCGTCGCATGACGGCGCACGCGTGGCTGACGCTCGCCGTCGTGATTGGCGCGATCACGCTGTTCGCGAGCGAGAAGGTGCGCATCGATCTGGTCGCGTTGATCGTGCTGGTGCTGCTGGTGGTGCTGGGCCTCGTCACGCCGGTCGAAGCACTCGCCGGCTTCAGCAATGAGGCGACGATCACGGTTGCGGCGATGTTTGCGCTCAGCCTCGGCATCGAACGATCCGGTGCGCTTGAACCGCTCGGGCGATTGCTGTCGCGCATCCGCCAGCCGTGGTTGCTGACGCTCGCCTTGATGCTTGCGATCGCGCCCATGGGTGCGTTCGTCAAGAACATCGCGCTGGTTGCAACCTTCCTTCCGCTCGCGCTGCGCGTGTGCGCGAACACCGGCACTTCGCCGGCGCGCGTGCTGATGCCGATGGCCTACGCCGCACAAATGGGCGGGGTATGCACGCTGATCGGCACCTCGTCGAACCTGCTCGCCGACAGCCTCGCCACGACCCATGGCTTGTCACCGTTTGGCCTGTTCGAGTTCACGAAATTGGGTGCGTTGCTCGCGGTCGTCGGTATCGTCTACCTGATGCTGATCGGACGCTGGTTGCTTCCACGCGACATTCAAACGAATCTGCCCGCTGAAGCGAAGATCGGCAAATACGTGACCGAATTGCGCGTAATGTCCAGCTCGCCTCTGATCGGGCAAACGATCGCCGATGCAAAACTCGGCGAAAAGCATGGCGTCTACGCGCTCGAACTGCTTCGCGGCAATCAACATATGTGGTCGCCACGCTCGCAGCGAATCGAAGCCGGTGACGTGTTGCTGGTGCGCGGCGACTGGGAAAAGATCGAGCAGCTGCGTGCAAGCGCTGCGCTGGAAATCGATCCGGAAAATCACTACGGCCGCGACAAGAACAACGCGCGCGTGCTGGTCGAGATCATGGTGCGGCCCGAGAGCGCGGTCGACGGCCGCTCGCTCGGCGAACTCGACCTGCAGCACACCCTCGATGCGGTTGCGCTGGCGATCAATCGTCGCGGACGCGTCCTGCGCGAAAAGCTCAAGGACGTGCAGCTCGCCGCTGGCGATGTGTTGCTGTTGCTGGTCGGTGAGGATGCCGCTGTCCGGGTGCGCGGCGACGAGCGTTTCCTTGTCTTGAGCGAACGCGAGGACACGCGACGCACGCCGCAGCGCGCACTTGCGGCGGTCGCGATCATGGCGGGGGTCGTCATCGCATCCGGCCTCAAGTGGCTGCCGATTCCCGTCGCCGCCATTGCAGGCGCGATCGCGATGGCGATCGCTGGCTGCTTCGGGCGCAAGGACATCTACGAAGGCATCGACTGGAAAATCATCGTGCTGCTCGCCGCGATTCTTCCGCTCGGTACGGCAATCGAGAACAGTGGGCTTTCCGAAACCCTGGTCAGCGCGGGCATGCATCTGGTCGGCGCGCACGGCCCACTCGCCGCGTTGCTGATGGTGTATCTGCTGACTGCGCTGCTGACCGAGCTCATGGGTCACAACCCGTCGGTCGTGCTGATGATCGGCATCGCGATTTCTGTTGCGCACTCGATGCACGCCGACCCGCGTCCGTTCGTCGTCGCGGTCGCGTTTGCCGCGGCGACCTCGTTCGCGACGCCGGTCGGTTATCCGACCAACACCATGGTCTACTATGCCGGCGGCTATCGCTTTACCGATTTCATGAAGGTCGGCATTCCGCTGATCGGTCCAACGACGAGGAAGCTCGGACTCGTCATCGATCTCGATACCTGCGTCGGTTGCCACGCCTGCGCAGTGGCATGCAAGGAGTGGAACGACGGCGGCGACTTCGGCCCGCTGCCGGACCAGGACCCATACGGCGTCGAACCGCGCGGGGTCTGGTTCAATCGCGTGCACAGCTACGCGATCGAACAAGCGCTGCCGGATGACGCAACGCGTGAGCTGACCGTGCATTTCCCGCGTTCGTGCCTGCATTGCGAAACGCCGGCCTGCGTGACGGTGTGCCCGACCGGCGCGAGCTACAAGCGTGCCGAGGACGGCATCGTGCTGGTCGATGCGGACAAGTGCATCGGCTGCCAATTGTGCGCGTGGGCATGCCCGTACGGCGCGCGCGAGTTCGACATGAAAAAGGGAACGATGCAGAAGTGCACCTTGTGCGTCGACCGTATCTACAACGAAACGCTCGAGGAAGCCGATCGCCAGCCCGCCTGCGTGATGGCGTGTCCGACGCGGGCGCGTCATTTTGGTGATCTTGGCGATGAAAATTCGGCGATTTCAAAACTCGTCGCCGAACGCGATGGCTACAGCCTGATGCCCGAATACGGCTACCAACCGGTCAACAAATATTTGCCGCCGCGACCGCGACGCGATGGCTGCAGTACCGCTCCCGCTGCGTCTTCTCAGCGCGAGGAAACGCTCGACTCCGAACAGTTTCCGGGCGTGCTGCGCTGGCTCGATCGCGCGTTGTCGCGCTGAGATACTGTCACGATGCGACCGACGTTTTCGATCATCGTGTTCACCGTGCTGTCCGGCGCGGGTTATGGACTGTTGTTCCTGCTCGGATTGCTGGTTGCCGCAGCCGGCATGCCCGCGCAACACGAAGTGATCGCCTTCGACGGCTTTCATTTCGGCGCACCGGCGACAACCTCCCTCCTGCTTGATCCGCGCACCGGACTCGCGCTGTTCCTCGCGATCGGTACCGCGCTGGTGAGCCTCGGCTTGCTCGCGTCGGTCGCGCATCTCGGTAAGCCACTGCGGGCATGGCGCGCGTTTTCCCAATGGCGCAGTTCCTGGCTGTCGCGCGAGGGTGTCGTTTCATTGTTGACCTACGTGCCGATTGGCGCCCTCGCGTGGTTGCTCTTTGCCCGCGATCCTGCAGCCGGCACGAGTGGCCTTGTACGCATCTGCGGGCTGTTGCTTGCGCTCTGCAGCGCAGCCACGGTGTTCTGCACGGTGCACATCTATTCCAGCCTCAAGCCGGTGCGCGCCTGGCACGATGGCCATGTGCTGTACGCGTATTTCCTGCTCGGCCTCTACTCGGGCGCCCTGTGGCTGGTCGCGCTCGACTGGCTGCCCATCAGCGGCGCGGGGCGGGCGGATACGGGAAATATCGTCTGGCTGGTAAATGCAATCGTGCTCGGACCCGCGTGCGCATGGATCAAATCGCGTTACTGGCGCTGCCTGGACTCCATGCCGGCCGGCCCGAGTGCAGGCGCGGCAACCGGCCTTGATCGCCTGGGTACGGTGCGCAGCTTCGAGCAACCGCATACCGAGGAAAACTATCTCACTCACGAGATGGGATTCGTGCTTGCACGCAAACATTCACGACGTCTGCGTTCCATCGCGTTCTGGCTCATCCTGCTCGCCCCAGCCACGATGCTGCCAACAGGCTGGCTGATCGGCTGGCCCGCTGCATGGTTCGCGCTTCTATTGGGGATGCTCGGCATCTTCGTCGAGCGCTGGCTGTTTTTCGCCGAAGCGAAGCACGCCGTGATGGCGTACTACGCGCGCTGAGATCCGCTCGCAACCCCACGTGTCCGCGCATGTTCACCCCCGGGAGCGGGCTTGTTCACTCGGTATTTAGTGTCCCGGCTTATCATGGCGATCTGAAACCGCGTGCAGCGGTTTTTTTGTGCCTTGAGTATCGGTCAAAGGAATGGAAATGAAGAAAATAGTGATCCCGTTTGCGTTGCTGGCAGCCTTGCCGCTTTGTGCATCCGCTGCCGAGGATGGCAGCTGGTCCGGTTCCGGCGAGCTCGGCTTCGCCGCTGCGCGCGGCAATTCCAAATCGGAAAACCTGAACGCCAAACTGCAGTTCAAGAAAGAAGACGATCAGTGGAAGGATCTGTTCTATCTGACCGCATTGCGCAGCAAGAGCGAGGTCAGGACGGCCACGATCGACAACGGGCAGATCGTCAACCAATCCAGCTACAACCTGACCTCCAACCGCATTGAAACCGGCGCATCGATGGGCTACAAGCTCGACGAGCGCAGCTACATCGTCGGCGCGCTGCGCTACGAGCATGATGATTTCTCGCCGTTCCAATACCAATGGGTAGCTTCGCTCGGTTATGGCTACACGGTGCTGAAGACGCAGACCGACGAGTTGTCGGTCGAGGCTGGACCTGGCTACAAGACCTATCGTCCTGTCGATGGCGTGGTTGTCGTCGATGGCCACACGGTGCCGGTGACGTTTGATTCGCAGAGCGAAATCGTCGCGCGCGGACTGATGGCGTACAAGCATGCGTTCACCGACACCACCGCGTTCGTCGATACCTTTCTGGTCGAAGCGGGCAGCGACAACACGTTTGTGCAGAACGATGCCGGTGTGCAGGTCGCCATGGGCAAGAAACTCGCCATCAAAGTCGGCTACCAGACGCGTTACAACTCGGACGTGGCGCCGGGCCTCAAGAGCACCGATCAATTGTTCACCACGAATCTGGTTTACAACTTCGGGCAGTAAACCCGCGAAGGCGTCAATCCAGGCTGTGGGAGCGCCGGAAGGCGCGATGCCCTTGAGGCAGTGACCTCGCGCGGCGACAACTTGAAACGCGCTGATCGCTCAGTTGCGAACGGAGCGGCGCAGAATCTCGTCTGCGCCGCGTTCGCGCAAGAGGTTCCCCACCTTGACTCCGAGCGCTTGTGGGTCGTCGCGCGAACCTTCGGCTTCGGCACGGACCAGGACGCCGCTGCTAGCGTCGCCAACCAGACCCCACAATGTGAGACCACATTCGGTTTCAACACAGTACGCGGCGATCGGCACGCTGCAGCTTCCATGCAGGCAGCGATTCATTGCGCGTTCCGCCGCGACGCAGCGGTGCGTGTGCGCATCGTCGAGCACGCCGACCAACCCGAGCACGTCCGCATCGCCTTCGCGACATTCGACCGCGATGGCGCCTTGGGCCGGCGCCGACAACCAGTGCGGCGAGCTCAGGCGCGCCCTGATGCGCGCGGAAAAGCCGAGCCGTTCCATGCCGGCGCACGCAAGAATGATCGCGTCGTAATCGCCGGCGTCGAGTTTTGCCAGACGCGTGTTGACGTTGCCACGCAAATCGATCGGATCCAGGTCCGGTCGCACCGCGCGTAACTGCGCCTGACGCCGCAGCGATGACGTGCCGACACGCGCGCCCGGCGGCAATTGATCAAATCGTGCGAACTGGTTGCTGATGAATGCATCGGCCGCATCCGCGCGTTCAAGCACTGCGCCAATCGCAAAGCCGGGCTCAAGGTCCATCGGCACATCCTTGAACGAGTGCACCGCGATGTCCGCGCGATGGTCCAGCATCGCCACTTCCAGTTCCTTGAGAAACAAACCCTTGCCACCGATGGCAGCGAGCGGACGATCGATGATCTGGTCGCCACGCGTGGTCATCGGCACCAGCGCGACATCCAGATCCGCATGCACCGCACGCAATCGCGTCGCCACATGCTGCGCCTGCCACAGTGCAAGCGCACTCTGGCGCGTGGCGATGCGCAGCGTTCTCACAGTGTGCGCACGAGTTTGCGCAAGGCCGGCAGATTGCGGCGGCTGACTTCAAGCGCAGTGGTCACGCCCTGCAGGTTGGCCAGCAGGCGCCCATCGGACGCACGCGTGAGGCCGGCGAGTTTCGCGAGCGCGACCAGACAATTGCGATGGATGCGCACAAAGCGGCCTTCGAATTCGTCTTCCAGCGCCGTCAACGGTTCCTCGATCAGCACTTCACCTTTGGCATGATGCACGACCACGTATTTATCCTCGGCGAGCAGGTAATCGATCTCGGCGACCGGTACCAGCACGAGACTGCCGCGTACGCGCGCGCACAGATGCGTGCGCTTGCGCCCGGGCTCGACGCTGCGTTCCGCGGCGCGCACGTCGGGCCCGTTCCAGCGCTGTGCCCGGGCCAGCGCCGCCTGCAATCGTTCGCTGCGCACCGGCTTGACCAGATAGTCGACTGCATTCGCTTCAAACGCGGCCAGCGCGTGATCCTCGAACGCGGTGCAGAAGATCACCCCCGGTGGCATTTCGAGTTTGCCCAGATGATGCGCGGTCTCAAGGCCGTCCATGACCGGCATGCGGATGTCGAGCAGAACCAGATCCGGACGCAGGCGCGCGGCAGCTTCAAGCGCCTCGCGTCCATTGCCGGCCTCGCCCACCACGGTGACGCCATCGATGTCGGCCAGCATCGCCATCAGGCGCGCGCGCGCCAGCGCTTCGTCATCGACGACGAGTATCTTCATCGCATTTTCGTCTCGGGCAGGCGCACATTCACGGTGTAATGGTCGGGCCCCGGTTCCACGCACAACTGGCCGCGCGCGCCGAAATGGTACTCGATACGCGCGCGGACGTTGGCCAGCGCAATACCGTTGCGGTGGCGCGGCGCATCGGGCGGCAATGGATTGCGCACGCGGATTTCCACCGCGTCGGGCAGGCGTCGTCCGCTCACGCTGACGATGCCCCCGTCTGCACGCGGCTGGATGCCGTGATACACCGCGTTCTCGACCAGCGGCTGCAGCAGCAGGCGTGGAATGGCCAGATCGCGCGGCAGATCGTCAATGTCGAGCTCGATCGCCAGGCGATCGCCCAGACGCAAGCGTTCGATATTCAAATAGCGCGTAATCAGATCCAGTTCTTCGCCGAGCGTACCCGGCTCTTCATCGGCACCGAGCGCGGCACGGAACAAATCGGCCAGATCCTCGACCGTGCGTTCGGCCTCGATCGGACGCGTGCGGATCAGACTGGCAATCGTGTTCATGCTGTTGAACAGGAAATGCGGGCGGATGCGCGCCTGCAAGGCCTCCACCTGCGCCTTGGACGCGGCGCGCACGCGCTCGCGCCACTGTTCAAGCACAAACAGATAGCGCAACAGCGCAGCGGCGATCAAGGCGCAGATCACCGCATTGCCGATCACGAAGCGCGTGCTGGAACCTGCAGGCACGCTGAGAAGAAGATCGAGCGCCTGATCCATCTGGCACACGACCGCGCTGGCCAGCGCGGTCACCAGCACGCTGATGATCCACGCCAGCACGAATCCGGTACGCGCGCTGGCTCGTGCCAACGGTGCGCGCAACAAGCAAAGCACCACTGCGTCGAGCAGCGCGAGCCATTGCACATAGACGCTGACGACGCCCAGGCGCGGCAGCCATGGCCGGATCGGCGTGGGGTCCGCCAGCACGATGATGAGGGCGACCAGCTCGGCGACGATCATCACCGCAAACAAGGTCGGCGCGCTGCAAAATCGGGGCAGCCAGTTGGGCGCGGCAATGTCCGCCGGCGGGGCGCGCGTGCTGGAAACAACCGGTTCCATGCGGCGCAGTATAGGGTTGGTGACGCGGCTCGTGTCCCTCGCTCGACCGGTCTTCTGGCGGGAGCGGCTGGCCTATCCGGCGCTCGCGTGCAGGCGCGCGCCGATCCACGTGCGCAGATCGGCAATCTCCGCCGCACACACCTGATGGGCCATCGGGTAGCTGTGCCAGTCGACGGCATGGCCAAGTGTGGTCAGCGCATCGCGCGTCGCAATGCCGAGCGCCTGTGGCACCACCGCGTCGGCACTGCCGTGGCCGATGAAGATCGGCACCTGCGCATTGGCGTGGCTGCGCTCGAGCGCGGTCATCTCAGCCAGCGGCAGATACGTGGATAACGCGACGATGCCGGCGAGGCTCGTCGCATGCCGCACGCCGCCGGCCAGCGCGATGGCGCCGCCTTGTGAAAATCCGGCAACGATCACGCGCCCGGCAGGAACGCCGCGCGCCGCCTCGCGCGCAATCAACTCGTCGAGTGACGCAATCGATGCACGGATGCCCGCCTCGTCCTGCTTGTCCGCAATCGAAACGCCGCGAATGTCGTACCACGCGCGCATCGACATGCCGTTGTTGATCGTGACCGGACGCACCGGCGCGTGCGGAAACACGAAGCGCACGGGCAGCCAATCGCGTCCGACCAGCTCCGGCACGATCGGTGCGAAATCGTTGCCGTCGGCACCCAGGCCGTGCAACCAGATGATCGAGTGGCGCGGGTTCGGCGCGGTTTCGGTTTCAACGCAGGCAAGGGGCATGACAGATGACCGGATCGGCAAATCGGGCTGTCGATGATACGCAAACGGCGCGGCGACGGAGATACGTGGCGGCATGCCGGGTTTGCGACATGGCGACGCGATTGCGCCAGCGGCCTTTGGCGAGTGCCATTCCCATCGGCCACCAAGGGGCTTCACCGTCCCGTCACCGACGCCATTCGCGCAGGCAGGACTTCTGGCTGATGGCTGCGACGCCGGCTGCCGCTATGCTGCATGTTTTTGTGTGCCGGAGTTTTTCATGCAGCGTGCGCTACTCGCCGCCCTTGTCAGCCTGCTCACGGTGGCCGCCGCGCCTGCGCAGGCAATCACGATCGACCAGGCAATGGCCGATCCGGACTGGATCGGCGCCCCCGTCGAACAGACCTGGTGGAGTGTCGACGGCCACGACCTGTATTACCGCATCAAACAAAAAGGAACGTCGATCCGCGATGTTCACCGCATCGCATTGGCCGACGGCAAGGATGAGATTGTCGATCCACAGGCGATCGCGAACGCCGATGGACCCGACGCGGTGTTCGATCGTGCGCGCACCCACGCTGCCTTCGTGCGCAATGGCGACGTGTTCATTCGCGAACTCGCCAGCGGCCGCCTGATCCAGGTCACGCGCACGCCGCAAGCGGAAGCCTCGCCGCAGTTTTCCGCCGATGGCCGCGCGCTGCACTATCGCAGCGGCAACGACTGGTTTGTCTACGATATCGCAGGCGGCGTCAGTGGCTATGCCGCGATCGTCAAGGCGGACAAGGATCCGGACGCGAAGAAACCCGACGAGTTCGCTGCGCAGCAATTGCGTCAGTTCTCGACCCTGCGCACGATCAAGGACGATCGCGATGCGCAGAAAAAACATGCCGACGCGTTCGCGAAGGGTGATCGGACAAGCGCACCGCTGCCCTTCTACATCGGCGACGACGTAAGCATCCAGGGGACATCGTTGTCGCCCGATGGCCGTTCGCTGCTGATCGTCACCACGTCCAAGGGCTACGACGAAGGCAAGAAAGGAAAGTTGCAGCGCTTCGTCACCGAATCGGGTTACGAGGAACAGGAAGACGAGCGCACGCGCGTCGGGCGCAACGACCCGGCGCCGCAGTCACTGCTGCTGCTCGATCTGGTCAAGCACGCGCAACACCCACTCAGCCTCGAGGAGTTGCCGGGCATCCATGACGATCCGCTGGCATCCGTGCGCAAGGAAAACGCCCAGCTCAAACACGAACGCGGTAGCGATACCGCTGCGGCAAAGAGCGACGACGACGCAGCGCAGGGCGGCAACGACAAGCACGACAAGAAAGAGGACAAGCGCGAGCACAAGGACGAGCCGAAAAATCGCGCCGTGCGCATCGTCTCGCGCGCGGAGGACGGCGGTGGCGGCGGCATCGAATGGAGCGACGATGGCACATCGCTGGCAATCCAGATCCGCGCCATCGACAACAAGGATCGCTGGATCGCCAGCGTCGATTTCGAGAAATCAAGACTGGTCAGCCAGCAGCGTCTGACCGATGCGGCCTGGATCAACTGGGCCTTCAACGAATTTGGCTGGGAAAAAGACAACCGCACACTTTGGTACGTTTCGGAAGAAAGCGGTTACGCGCAGCTCTATGCGAAGCTGCCGGGCGGCAAGGCGAACGCGCTGACGCACGGTGCGTTCGAGGTGTCGGGTCCGGTGCTGTCGCCGGACGGAAAATGGTTTTATCTTCGCGCCAACGTGCAAGCGCCGTATGCGTACGATGTCTACCGCGTTGCGAGCAATGGCGGCCAGCTCGAACGGATGACGTCGCTCAAGGGCATGGAACAATTCGCGCTGTCGCCGGACGGCAAACAACTGGCCACGCTGCATTCCAGCACATACATGCCGCCGCAGCTCGCGGTTGTCGACGCCGCCAGCGGCGCGCCGGTGCGCGCGCTGACCGACACGCGCACGCCTGAATACAAGGCCCTGCAATGGCCTGCGCTCGACATCGTCGAAGTGCCGTCCTCGCATACGAAACAGCCGATCTACGCCAAGCTCTACAAGCCCAGGGATTTCGATCCCGCGAAGAAATATCCGGCTGTTCTGTTTGTGCACGGCGCGGGTTATCTGCAAAACGTGCTGCTCGGCTACCCACCGTATTTTCGCGAACAGATGTTCAACAACCTGTTGACCGAACACGGCTACGTGGTGCTCGACATGGACTATCGCGCCAGCGCAGGGTACGGCCGCGACTGGCGCAGCGCGATCTACCGCAACATGGGCCACCCGGAACTGGAAGACCTGATCGACGGCGTGCACTGGCTGGAAAAGAATGCGTCCGCCGATCCGCAACGCGTCGGCCTTTACGGCGGGTCCTACGGTGGCTTCATGACTCTGATGGCGTTGTTCCGCGCACCTGATGTGTTCAAGGCTGGCGCGGCGCTGCGCCCGGTCAGCGACTGGACCCAGTACAACCACGAATACACCTCCAACATCCTCAACGATCCGCAGATCGATCCGATCGCCTACGAGCGTTCCTCGCCAATCGAATTTGCCGATGGCCTCAAGGGCGCGCTGCTGATCTGCCACGGCATGATCGACAACAACGTGCTGTTCGTCGATTCGGTTCGCCTGCACCAGAAGCTGATCGAACTGCACAAGGACAACTACGAGATGGCCGCGTATCCGATGGAACGCCACGGCTTCGTGCACGCCGATTCGTGGCTCGACGAATACAAGCGCATCTTCAAATTGTTCGAAACCAACCTGAAGAAGTAACGGCGCCTCGTGAAGTTGCCCCCGCGGGAGCGCCGGCTGGCGCGATGCTCTTCGCTTTTGTGGGAGCGCCGGCAGGCGCGATGCCCTTCGCTTGTGTGGGAGCGCCGCCAGGCGCGACGCTCTTCGCTTTTGTGGGAGCGCCGCCAGGCGCGATGCTCTTCGTTCGCTTGTGTGGGAGCGCCGCCAGGCGCGATGCCCTTCGCTTGTGTGGGAGCGCCGCCAGGCGCAATGCTCTTCGCTTGTGTGGGAGCGCCGCCAGGCGCAATGCCCTTCGCTTGTGTGGGAGCGCCGCCAGGCGCGATGCCCTTCGCTTGTGTGGGAGCGCCGCCACGCGCGATGCTCCTCGCCTTTGTGGGAGCGCCGGCAGGCGCGATGCTCTTCGTGAAAAATCGAAAGCATCCCACCCAAGCCCGCGCACCAACACTCACCGATCCAGTGGACTCATCACCCCGTTCGCCCCGCGGTTAAGAACATGCGTATAGATCTGCGTCGTGCTCACATCCGCATGCCCAAGCAGCTCCTGCACGGTGCGGATATCCGATCCCGCCTCGAGCAGATGGGTCGCAAATGAATGCCGCAGGGTGTGACAGGTGGCCGGCTTGGCAATGCCGGTCCGACGTACCGCGTTCTTCACCGCACGCTGCAGCACGCTTTCATCCAGATGATGGCGTCGCTCGGCGCCGCTGCGCGGATCGATACTGCGCACGCTGGCGGGGAACACGTACTGCCACGCCCACTCGCGCGCCGCATTCGGATATTTGCGATCAAGCGCATGCGGCAACCACACCGCGCCAAAACCCGCCGCCAGATCGCGTTCGTGCAAGCGCCGCGCCTCGGCCAACTGTCCCTGCAAGGCATCGACCATCATCGCCGGCAACATCGTGCGCCGATCCTTGCCACCCTTGCCGTGGCGCACCGTAATCTCGCGTCGTACCAAGTCGATGTCCTGCACGCGCAGGCGCAGGCACTCCATCAAACGCAGGCCGGCGCCGTACAGCAGGCCCGCCATCAACCAGGTCACGCCAGCCATTTGCGCAAGCACCGCTGCAACCTCGTCTCGCGTCAACACGGTCGGCAGGCGCTCGGGTTTCTTTGCGCGCCGGATATTCTCCAGCCACGGCAACTCCACCCCAAGCACCTCGCGATACAGGAACAACAATGCCGACAGCGCCTGATTCTGCGTCGACGCCGCCACCCGCCCGCGTGTCGCCAGATCGGTCAGGAACGCCTCCACCTCGCGCGCACCCAGCTCGCGCGGATGGCGTTTGCCATTGGCGAGGATGAATCGGCGCACCCAACCCGCATACGCTTCCTCGGTGCGAATCGCCAAGCCGAGCCGTCGCACACGCGCGCGCAATTGGTCGAGCAACTTCGGCGGCGAAGCAACGGCCTTGCTTGCCAGCACAAACTTCGGGTGAGAGGATCGCTCGAACGCCATCGCAACCTCCGGGAAAGGCTGCGAGGTTAGGTTGCAGGAATAGGCGGCGCGATGGGCAGAAGTCGTTGAATCGTGTAGGAAGTTTCCGACAGCCATGATCCTTGGCGCCCGATTAGGCTGCGGGTATAGGCTTCACTTCTCAATCGAATAGTCGTTAGCACTCAGCTTGTCGAAAAGAGCGCGCTCACCTTTGATCTGCTCTGCCGCGAACGCGCCCACAATTTCATGAGGGATCGCCTTACCGTCGCGGACTGCATCGTATGTATCGCTCACCATCTGCGCGGACGCATCCGGGTATCCAAACTCGCGCAGGCTCCGTGCAACTGCTTCGCAGGCATCATTGAAATTTGGATTTGCCATGTAGTTCTCCCGTGCTAACAATTCGCCCAACGCGACCGTCGAAGGTGGTCGCAAACCCATGCGCCAATAGCGGCGCGTTAACTCAAAGTGTTAGCCGTCATTCCCAGCCTTCGCCAGCAATGCCAAGTA
>CAJDTR010000016.1_pt1 | contig 28814 bp, 24 predicted proteins | sample 7389891 | NCBI WGS metagenome assembly CAJDTR01 (sample SAMEA7055657, study PRJEB34461) | soil metagenome | biome: terrestrial ecosystem; feature: Peninsula; material: soil | place: Antarctica | collected 2016 | reverse complement strand
GCAGCCGAGGGCGACCGCTCCGAAAACGCGGAATACACCTATCGCAAGAAACAGCTCGGTGAAATCGACCGACGCGTGCGCTATCTGAGCAAACGGCTGGAACAACTGCGCGTCATCGAAGCGTTGCCGACCGATGCCACCGCCGTGTTCTTTGGCGCCAGGTTCGCCGTCGCCGACGAACTCGGCAAGGTGCACGAGTATCGCATCGTCGGGCCGGACGAGACCGACGCCGTGCGCGGCTGGATCAGCATCGATTCGCCGCTGGCGCGGGCTGCGTTGAAGCGCCGTGTGGGCGATGAATTTGATGCGGATTTGCCCACCGGACGTGCACACTTTGTCGTGGTCGCGGTCAGTTACGCCGGTTCGATTGCGGGCGCGGTCAACCCCTAGCCGCTTTGAGCGGTCCTTTCACCCCGGCACCCTGGGGCCCGCTGGCGGCCGCGATGCCGGATTCGGCATCAGCCTTTCCATCGAGCGAAACAATCCGCAATCACGGTCCCGTAGGTTGGGACCAAACAAAAAGGGCGGCTTGCGCCGCCCTCGTGGATCGCATTGGCCAACGATCAGCGCGTGATAGGCAAGTACACCCGGAAGATCTGCTGATCCGCAGGCGCGTCCGGTGCCGAAACCAGTTCGTCGTACGGACGGGTGATTCCGCTTTCGCTGTAATGGTAGCCATGGGTTTCCGCGTAGGCCTTCTGGCCAAGACGCAGAACCGGCAATGCCGCCGGGCTGCCGGTGTATTCGGTATACAAGGCGACGCCGCCATACCAAAGCACTGCGCGCACGTTGCCATCAACCACCAGCATGCCCTTGCGATCCTTTTGACCGGGCGTATAGGTTGGCGGCGTGCTGTCGTCGCTGCTCTGGTCGATTGGCGCCGGCACTGGCGCCTCGATCGTGACCTGCTGCTGGTTCAACGCGAATGTGGGCGCGCTGACCGGAACGGCGACACTGAAGGTGTAGTCCTCTTCAGCCCATTCCGTGGTGATCGTCATGCGCGGGCCGGCCGCGGTCAAGCCCGCCTTCTTCATGGCCGCGTCGATTTCGGTCATCGCAGTAGCGGTGGCTTCAGCCACATCGTCAATGGTGCGCTTTGCCTTAGTGGAAACCAGGAACACCGGCTTGGCGGTGACATCCACCACGTCGATCTTCTGATCCTTGTAATCGACGTTCGGAAAGCCGGCCAGCATCGCAGCCAGATTGTTGAGGTTGGTCTGGGCCGCGTTGGCCGGATCGCCGTGGATGTACAACCCGGCATAGCGCCCGATCAGGTCCCAGCCGTAATCGGCGTCATACGCCCAATCGATCTTTACGGTCTTGCCGTTCGATGAAGGATTGATCTGCACCGTGTAGGTCTTGTCGGTGCCGTACCAGGCGTTGTCGATCGCCATCACGACGGTGCTGTCTTGCACGTCGGAAATAATCTTGAGGCTGCCGTCCCCGACCTTCTTGACGTCGCTGCTCCAGCTCACCTTGGCGTCTTTGCCGAATTCCGGCCCCGACAGGCGCATCTGCACGCGCGGGTCGGAGTTGCGCAACGACGACCATTGCGGATAGCGGCGGAAGCTGTTGATCGAATCGTAGACCTGCCGGACGGGGCTGGAAACCTCCACCGAGCGCTCGACATGGCCATGCGCAGGAAGCATCACACCGACCAGCACAGCCAATACAAACACGATCAACAAAGCCAGCAGCACTTCGAAAATACGAATCATCCGAGCCATCTCCAGGACATCAATAAGCGGCGCGTTGTGCGATAGCCGCGGGGATGATCAAGATGACCTCACCCCTGTCCCCAGCCTTCGCGTGTGCGCACTCCCGCGACGGCGGGACACGTTGCCGATGGTACTGGACTCGGGGGCGCGATGGCTACGCCCGCTTGCGAACCGGGCTGCGACGCCCTCTGCGCCCTCCAGATCCCCGGGGACTGGCGCCATCGGTGGGGCTCGCCGTTCGGGCCAGCTGCGCTGTTCGCTTCCGCATCCTGCCTGCGCAGGCCCGATCCCGGCGGCTAAACGATGCCGAGCTCGAACGCCTTCAGGACCGCCCGGGTGCGGTCGCGCACGCCCAGCTTGGACAGGATGTTGGAGACGTGGTTCTTCACGGTGCCTTCGGCGACCCCGAGAGAATTGGCAATCTCCTTGTTGCTGTAGCCACTGGCCATCAGGCGCAGGATCTCGGTCTCGCGCTCGGTCAAGGGATCGGGGCGGTCGAGGCTGGTGAACTCGTTGTGCATGCGTTCGAGGCCCGCAAGCAGCCGTTGGGTTACCACCGGCGCAACCAGGGAACCGCCATCGGCAACCGTCTTGACCGCATTGACGAGTTGGTCGAGCGAGACGTCCTTGAGCAGGTATCCGCGCGCACCCGCCTTGAGACCGGCGAGGACGAGCTGGTCGTCGTCGAAGGTGGTCAGGATGATCGTCGGGGGCAGCTCGTTTTTTGCTGCCAGCGCGTTGAGCACATCGAGGCCGGACATGCCGGGCATGCGCATGTCGAGCAGAACGACATCGGGTTTGGTCCGCGGGATTATCTCGACAGCCTGAATGCCGTCGCCAGCTTCGGCGATCACCCGGATCGAATCGGACAATTCCAGCAGCGAGCGGATGCCCTGGCGCACCAGGGTCTGGTCGTCCACCAGGCACACCTCGATCATTCCGTCTTTGCTCATGCTCCATTCTCCAATGGCAGGCGGGCATCCAGCACGAAGCCCTGGCCCTTGCCGGTGACGATATCGACGTGACCGCCAAACTGCGCGAGCCGCTCGCGCATGCCGGCCAGGCCGTTGCCTTGCTTGAACTGGAATGCGCCCTGGCCGTCATCGCGTGCATGGATCGCCATCTGTCGATCCGCATTGCGTTCGAAATGCAACCACAGGTTTCGCGCGCCGGCGTGGCGCAGCGTATTGGTGATGATTTCCTGCGCGCAACGCAACAGCACTTGAGCGCGCTTGGGGTCGTCGACGCCAAATTGCGCCGGAAGTTCCAGATGAATCGCCAGACCCGGCACACCTTCGGTGAGGTTCTGCAATGCCTGGGTCAGATCGATGCTGTCGCCTTCGCGCAACTGGCTGACGACTTCGCGCACATCGCCAAGCAGCAGCTTGGCCACAGATTGAGCCTGACGCACATGTTCCTGCGCCTGACCCTGCACGAGGTGGCTGGCGACTTCAAGATTGAGACTGAGCGCGGTCAGGTGATGGCCGATCAGGTCGTGCAGCTCGCGAGCGATGCGCATGCGCTCGGACAGGCGGCTTGATTCGGCGAGCAAGGTGCGCGTCGCGCGCAGTTCCGAATTGAGCCGTCGTTGCTCGTCGCGCGCTTCCACTTGTTGTTTGGTGACCAATGCGGTCACGAAGGCGAGCACGATGAAACCCGAATACAGACTCGATTGCAGGAACGCATCGCTCAAGCTGAAAACCGGCTCGCGGATGATCGCGAACACCGGTACCAGCGAAAAATTCTGCAACACCATCCAGGTAATGCCGACGCGCAGCGGCAATAGCCACGGCAGCACCACCGCGATGACCGCCAGCAGCAAGGCCGAGATGCCGCTCTGGCTGAACCAGCCGATGGCGACCGCCATCAAATTGAGCACCAGCAACAGACCGATCTGCATCGCACGGCGAAATCGTGTGCGCCGTCGATCGCCCAGATCGCCGGTCAGGTACCAGTAAACGATGCCGAACACCGCGTAAGAGGCGAGCCACAGATACAAATACGCCGCCGGCAATTGTTTCTGCGCCAGATCCTCTGCCAGTGAGCGATAGCGCAGGAAAGGCATGCCGACGCAGGCGTACTGGAACAAGCCGGCGTACCGGAGCAACTGGATGTGGGTGAACTGGGGCCATGACATGGCAGCATCATAGGCGCGGGTTTGACCGGCGTAACCTGCCCGAAGTCATTCTTGACGGCTCGATGGCTGATAGGTGAGGCCCGACGACCGAGCGCCAAGGGTTGAAACAAGCAGCGGCACGTATGTGCCGACGTGTCAGCAAAGAGAGCGACTGACGTCTGGCCTTGAAGAACATGCCGCAAACAAGCCGCTTGCTTTCGGCCCTCTACCGCCGCCCTGCTTTCCTAACGTTTCGGTAACGAGATTGCCCGCAGTGCGCCATGACCCAGCCCGCGACCCCGTGCGATAATCGGCGTAAGCGGGAGTCGATCGGCGACCGCATGGCCCTGAGCGCAGCACCACCCCCGACGGAGCAAACTATGGCCTTAAGCATCCGCGACGTGCAGCTGGACGATCTGGACTCGGTGCTCGCGCTCAACAATGCCGCCGGTTCCACGATCCTGCCACTGGATGCCGCGGCGTTGCGCGCACTGTACGATCAAGCAACCTATTTCCGCCTGGCGGAAATTGACGGACACATTGCTGGTTTTCTGCCGGCGCTGCGCGAAGATGCGGACTATCACAGTTCCAACTTCCGCTGGTTCCGCGAACGCTACGACGCGTTCACCTACATCGATCGCATCGTCGTCGCCAAGCCTTATCGCGGCCTCGGTCTTGGCCGGGTGTTCTACGCTGACGTGACCAGTTATGCGGAGATGCGCGTGCCTCTGCTGACGTGCGAAGTATTTCTCGAACCACGCGACGACGTGTCGCTGCTGTTCCACGGCGTCTGGGGTTTCCAGGAAGTGGGCCAACGCACGATGCGCAGCAACGGCCGCCGTGTCGCGTTGCTGGCCAAGACATTGTGCAGTTTCGAGTTCGTGCGTGAAACCTATCTTCTCGACACCGGACGCCTGCCCGATCTTCCCTGGCTCGCCGAACGCGCCCGCATCGATGCCGCGTCGGTACCGCGCAGGGCACGTGCGGCTGGCGGTGCATGACAATGACTGCCGCGTCGCTGGCAGCGCTCGAACCCGTTGCCGAGATCAAATTCGGTCAGGTCGGCATCGCCAACCTCAAACTCAAGCGCCTCGACGGCGAGTCGCTGACGGCTGAACTGCGCGACAAGATCGAGAGCGCGGCAAAATTGTTTCTGCGCACACCTGTCGTGCTCGATCTGAGCCATCTGCCGACATTGCCCGATCTTGAGATCGTGCGCGATCTGCTCAAGCGGATTCGCAATTCGGGCATGTTGCCGGTCGGCCTCTCCTACGGCACCAGCGAGAACGATGAACTCGCCCAGGCTCTCGGTCTTCCGGTCTTCGCAAAATTCCGAGCCGCTTACGAGCGCGCGCAATCCGGGGCAGTCGAATCTGTCGCACCAACGCCGGAACCCGAGCGCCCATCCGACGCGGCGGCGCCCGAATCGCAAGCGGTCACCGCGCCCGCGGCTGCACCAACGATCGGTTTGCTGCACGACAAGCCGGTGCGATCGGGCCAGCAAATCTACGCGCGCGGCCGCGACCTGATCCTGACCACTCTGGTCGGCAACGGCGCCGAAGTCATTGCCGATGGTTCGATCCACGTCTACGGCGCATTGCGTGGCCGTGCGCTGGCGGGTGCGCAAGGCGATGAAAGTGCGCGCATCTATTGCCGCGAATTTCACGCCGAACTCGTCTCCATTGCCGGCCACTATCGCGTTTTCGAGGACATTCCCGCCGACCTGCGCGGCAAGGCGGTGCAGGCATGGCTGGATGGCGACAAGCTGGTGTTGAAGAAACTGTGATGCGGTATTCAGGATTCACAGTTCGCACGAGCCGATTCGCTTGTGAACTTCGACTGCCGAAATACCGGATCTCCAATTCCCAATCCCGAATCCCAGGAGCACTCACTTGACTGAAATCATCGTCGTCACGTCCGGCAAGGGCGGCGTCGGCAAGACCACGACCAGCGCTTCGCTCGCGGTGGGTCTGGCCAAACGCGGCAAGAAGGTCGCAGTCATCGACTTCGATGTCGGCTTGCGCAATCTCGACCTCATCATGGGGTGCGAGCGGCGCGTGGTGTACGACTTCGTCAACGTGATCCAGAGCGAATGCACGCTCAAGCAGGCGCTGATCAAGGACAAACGCATCGACACCTTGTACGTGCTCGCCGCTTCGCAGACGCGCGACAAGGATGCACTGAGCAAGGAAGGCGTCGAACGCGTGCTCAACGAACTGACCGAAGACGGTTTCGACTACGTGATCTGCGATTCACCGGCCGGCATCGAGAAAGGCGCAAGCCTCGCCATGTATTTCGCCGATCGCGCCGTCGTGGTGGTCAATCCGGAAGTCTCCAGCGTGCGCGATTCGGACCGCATCCTCGGCCTGCTGTCGAGCAAGACGCGCCGCGCGGAACTTGGCAAGGGCGCGATCGAACAGCACCTTCTGTTGACCCGCTACAACCCGGAGCGTGTCGCCGGCGGCGACATGATGAGCATCGCCGACGTCAAGGATATTCTCGGCATCGAAGTGCTCGGCGTGATCCCCGAATCGACCGGCGTGCTGAGCGCCTCGAACGCCGGTGTGCCGGTGATTCTCGACGAGGAATCCGCCGCTGGCCAGGCCTACGCGGACGCGGTCGCGCGCCTGGCCGGTGAAACGCGGGCGATGCGTTTCATCGACGCGCCAAGGAAAGGCATCCTCGCGCGCCTCTTCGGGAGCTGACCATGGGACTATTTGCATTCCTGCGTTCGCGCCCGAAGAACACCGCGTCCGTTGCAACGGAGCGCCTGCGCATCATCGTTGCACAGGAACGCGCCGCCAGCGGTCGCCCCGATTACCTGCCGCTGCTGCGGCGCGAATTGCTCGAGGTGATCCGCAAGTACGTCAACATCGACCCCGACGCGATCGAGATCCATGTCGAACGCGACGGCGATCAGGAAGTGCTGGAGCTGTCCGTGGCGTTGCCGGAAAAGCAAACCAACAACGCAGCCGCAGCCGCCGCTGCGAACGAAGCCTGAGCCATCGACGGACGAGTGGAAGCGCGCAGCGCGAGAACGCTGAATTGGTCACTTCGAATGTGCTGACCTTGGCCGATATCGATCTCGCCACCACGCGCACCCTGCTCGCGCGATACGGCCTCGTCCTGACCGTGGTTGCCGATGGCGAACCGATTCCCGGCAGCTATTGGGGCGCGCCGGAAGCCGGTGTGATCGCGGCCACCGTCCACGCACGCGCCGACACGCCGGTGCATTCGCTGCTGCACGAGGCCTGCCATCTGATCGTCGCGCCGCCCGAACGGCGCGCCGCGATCCACACCGATGCATCCGACTCGCAGGCCGAGGAAGACGCGGCCTGCTATCTGCAGATCCTGCTTGGAGGGGAACTGGCTGGCGTAGGCCGTGACCGGTTGATGGCCGATATGGATGCCTGGGGTTATTCGTTCCGCCTCGGCAACGCACGCGCGTGGTTCGAACGCGATGCCGACGACTCGCACGCATGGCTGGCGCAACGCAGATTGCTGCCGCAGGCGCACCCCACCTGACGCGACCTTGCGCCGCGCCACCGCGGCTGTGGTTGCCAGAGCCGGTAGTCGACACTGGAAACCCAAGCTCCCGGTGACCTGCGCGGTCGAGGACCTGCCGGCAGGACACCTGCGTCGGTATGATGCCAGCGACACCGCACAGGATTCCCACCATGCAACGCTGGATCAAACTTCCCGACGGACGCTTTCTCGACGCCAACCGCATCGCCTACATCGGCAAAGTCGAGACCTATGCGCGCATGGACGAGGATGGCAACGATCTCGGCACGGGCTATTCGGTCAACATCGGCACCGACTTCCCGCGCGACACACAAATCACCCTGATCGGCAGCAAGGACGAAGTATCCACGGTGCTGCGCTCGATTCTCGGCGGAACGCCCGCGGCAGCGGTTCCAGCGTGATGTGACAGGTTGAAGCGCAGGAGTCAGTTTGTGCGCAGCAACGCGGCCGCGTGCCGTTCGCGCAAATCGATCTTGAGATAGGCACGCCAAGCGGCGAACCCCAGAGCGGTCGACACCAGTGCGCCGACTGCAAGCACGGCCATGCTGCCCGCGAGCAGCGGCGCGATCGCCCCGGCAACGACCGCACTGATCACCAGGCTGACGAACGCCTGCACCGAGGACACGCCGCCCCGGTGTTGCGGGAAGCGATCAAGCAACAGCAGGGTCAGGGTCGGGAAGTTGATGCCAATACCAATCGTGGTGAGGCCGATCGGCAGCACGGACCACGGCAGACGCGGTTGCGCCAAGACAAGTGCGACGACAAGATTCAACGCCGTGGCGCCGAGCATCACGACATAACCAAGGCGCACCGTTGCGCTTGCGCTCAGGCGTCCGGCGAGTCGACCGGAGACGAACGCACCAATCATCAGACCGCTGATCGCCGGCACGAACAGCCACGCGAAGTGCTGCGCGTCAAGTTTGAGCAGATTGAGCACGACCGCTGGCGCCGACGAAATGTAGACCCACAATGCATTGAAATTGAGCGATCCGGCCAATGCCAGCGGAAAGAACGCGCGATCGGTGAGGATCATCCGGTAGGTATGCATCAGCGAGCGAGCAGACAATGTGGTGCGCTGTTCGTGCGCGTGGGTTTCCGGCAGCAACGCAAGGCAAGCCAGCCACAATACCAGGGCAAAACCGGCCAGCAGCCAGAAGATCATCGGCCATCGCGCAACACCGATGACCCAGCCGCCGACGATCGGCGCGACCGCCGGTGCGACGCCGAAAATCATTGACACCGTCGACATCAGCTTCTGCGCTTCGATGCCGTCGAAACAGTCGCGGATGATCGCGCGCCCGACAATCAAGCCTGCGCCCGCCGACATGCCCTGCAACGCGCGGAACGCGAGCAAGGTGCCGATCGAGCCCGAACGTGCGCAGCCAATCGACGCGAGCACGAATACGATCACGCCGGCAAGGATCACGCGGCGGCGTCCGAGCGCATCCGAAAACGGACCGTGCAGAAGCGACATCAACGCATACGCGATCATGTACACGCTGATCGTCTGCTGCATCGAGAACGGGCTGGCATGCAGGTCGGCAGCGATCACCGGAAATGCCGGGAAGATCGTGTCGATTGAAAACGGCCCGAACATCGCGAGCGCCGCGAGAAGCGGCGCGAGCAATCGGCGGCGGGGAGTGACAGGGCTGGACATGAGTTCTGGCAACGGGTTCTGGCACCGGACCTTGGCGAGTCGGCGCTCAATTTGCGCTAGCATAACTGCGCGCTTCGCGAAGGCGGTATTCTCCCCGAACGCCGCGCGCTCCCTGCAACCTGACATTGGTTGCGGCGCGCGGTGGTCGGGCTCGATCATGCGAATTGGAACTCCATGAATCTCGTCCCTGTACTCGCGGTGGGCCTCGGTGCATTCGCCGGCGCAGTGCTGCGCTGGGTACTCGGCGTCGCCCTCAATCCGCTATTGCCGACGTTGCCGCTCGGCACGCTCGCGGCGAATCTGTCCGGCGGCCTCATCATGGGTTTGGCGATGGGCCTGTTCGCGCATTACGAAGCACTGCCAATCGCATGGCGCCTCGCGTTGATCACCGGCTTCCTCGGTGGCCTGACCACGTTTTCCACTTTTTCAGGCGAAACCGTCACCCTGTTCCTGCGTCAGCAATATGCCTGGACTCTGGCAATCATCGGTGCGCATTTGTTCGGCTCGTTGCTGATGACGTTGGCCGGCATTTACCTCGTCCGGTTGATACTGCGCACATGAGGACGGTCAGCTCGAACCGGGGATTGCAATGAAAGGATGTTCGCTGCGTTTCTACCTGCACGAAAGCCAGAAACATCAGGGCATGCTGCTGTACGAGTGGCTCCTCGAACAGGCTAAACGCAGCGGTATCCACGGCGGTTCGGCGTTCCGTGCGATCGCCGGTTTCGGGCGGCATGGCGTTCTCGCCCAGCAGCATTTTTTTGAACTCGCCGGACAACTGCCGGTGCTGGTCGAGTTCGTCGTATCCGAAGCCGATGCCGATGCCTTGCTCGCACTGGCCCAAGCAGACGGCGCGGTGTTGTTCTACACGCGCACCGCTGTCGATTTCGGCAGCCTGGACGCGCCGTCACCCCTCTAGTTCGGCGTTTGCAGCCATGATGCGATAGCGCAGATTCATGCAAGGCGCAGCACCATTTGCTCCAGCACAGGAGGACCGTATGGACTCGCAAGCCATGCCCGAACCGGCAGCCGACGTACCGCGAACACTGCCACAAGCTGCACCGACATCTATATCTACATCTCCTGCGTCGCCGGCGACACGGCGCGCAGCGGTGCTCCCGCGCATAGCGCGTTCGCGTGCCCACGCGCGCATCGAAGCCCTGCTCGCACATGCCGGCATCACCGTCGATGGCCTCGCACCAGCCGATATTCGCGTGCACGACGCGCGCGTGTATTCGCGCGTGCTCGCGCACGGCTCGCTGGGCTTCGGTGAAGCCTACATGGACGGCTGGTGGGACACCGATGATCTCGATGGATTGCTGTTCAAGATCGTCCAAGGACATCTGGACCAGCGCGTCGGCGGCATTGAAGATGCGTGGTTGTTCGTCAAGGCGCGCCTGCTGAATCTGCAACGAGGACGCCGCGCCTATGTTGTCGGCGAACGTCACTACGATTTGGGCAATGACCTGTTTGAGGCGATGCTCGGCAAGCATCTGATCTACAGTTGCGGCTACTGGAAGAATGCCGCCGATCTCGACGCCGCGCAGGAGGCGAAGCTCGACCTGGTATTCCGCAAGCTTGGCCTGCGCCCGGGCATGCGCGTGCTCGACATCGGTTGCGGCTGGGGCGATGCATTGAAACTCGCGGCCGAACGGTACGGTGTCAGCGGCGTTGGTGTCACCGTCTCGCACGAACAGGCGCAGTTCGCGTCCGAATTGTGTCGTGGTTTGCCGATCGAAATCCGCGTGCAGGATTACCGCGAAGTAGTCGAGCGCTTCGACCGCGTGTTCTCGATCGGCATGTTCGAACATGTCGGCGTGAAAAACTACCGCACCTATTTCGAAGTGGCGCGCCGCTGCACCGGCGACGATGGCCTGTTTCTGCTTCATTGCATCGGTTCGAACATCTCGTCCAACCACACCGATCCGTGGATTGCCCGCTACATCTTCCCCAATTCGCTGGTGCCTTCGGCGCAGCAGATCGCCAACAGTGCAGAAGGCCTCTTCGTCACCGAGGACTGGCACAACTTCGGTGCCGACTACGACCGCACCCTGATGGCGTGGCGCGATAATTTCGACTCGGCGTGGCCGCGCCTCGCGCGAAAATACGGCGAGCGCTTCCGGCGCATGTGGCGCTACTACCTGTCGGGCTCCGCCGCGGTATTCCGCGCGCGCCAGAACCAGTTGTGGCAACTCGTACTCTCGCCTCGCGGAATTCCAGGCGGCTATCGCGCGCCGCGCTGACACCGCGTGTTGCTCCGGCGGGTTAATTGCACCCCGCCTGCCTCACATGTCGCTCGCATGCTCTTGCGTGCTGCCCCATGGCAGTTGCACACCCAAACACTCGAGGCTGGGCGCAAAACCGGTACGACGGGGAGCAGGCCGGCATTGAGGACGAGCACCAGAACGTTCGCTGAGCGCGCTGTTTGGGTTGCTCCTCGGTCCGAGCGCCGATCCATCTGGTACGGTCCATACAGCCAGTCGGCGCGCGATCCATCGTTGGCTTTTAATATAATAGAAAATTCCTGTCATGCCCCACGCGGATCGCGGTATTGAATATCGGCTGCCATGCAGCATGCACTCACTCGAAGCCGTTGCGGAACAGCACGTCCTGCTCGTAAGCACCGATATCCACATGCGGGCCTATCGTGCGTGGCTTTATGGCCAGGTCATAGGCCAGCGCGCCGCCGGGAGGCGAATCGTAGCCGGCATCCACCAACGGTGATGCGCGCATCAGTTCGAAGCTGAAACACCCCAATCCCGCACAGGATGCGAAATCCGGCACAACGCTCTGGTTGCCTTGGCTGGCCGGGTCGGGCTGAGTTCCGCTCATCGTGCCGACATCATTATTGATGAGCGCGATCCACGCGCCGGCACTCAGGTCCACGGCGCCGTTGGCCGTATTGTTCCAGACGATGTTGTCGCTGACCCAGAAATGCGCAGCGCCCGAGACCGCCAAGCCCCCAGACGAATTGAAATTGTCGCTGCTGTTGCCCAAGATCGTATTGCCGATTACGTAGGCCACGCTGTTGTTGCTGGTCAGTTCCGCTCCGCCAATATTCGCCGCGCTATTGGCAAAGAACAGGTTGCCGCGCACGCGCATTTGACCGCCATTTGTGTACGCATCCAGTGCGCCGCCGTAGTCATCCGCGCGGTTGAAAATGAAACGATTGTGATCAATGCGTATCTCGCCTGAGTCGGTAAACACCGACAACCCGCCACCGCGATTGTTGGTCGAGAGTCCGTCCGCGAAGGTCAGCCATTGGATATTTATGCTGGCGCTGCCGCTCTCGGCAACGAACAGCGGTCGCACCAAGCCTTGGCCGTTGAGTACGGTGGCTGCGCCGGTGAAGGCACTGCAACCCGCATTCCAGCCGCCGATCACGGTCAGCGAATGCGCCTCGGCACTGCTGAAGTACAGACCCGTGGTTAGCGCATACGACCCCGCGACGATATCCACTTCGTCATCCACACCATCGTCCTGCGCAAAGGCCAGCGCAGCATTCGCCGTGGATTCGCTGTTCACGCAAAAAACGGTGGCGTGGGTGGCGCTGGCCAGCCCCGCCAATATCAGCGCAGTCGCACAAATGATAATTCGGAGCATCGCAACCTCCATAGGTTTCATCGCCATACCTGCCAGCGGGGTTCCCCTTGCCGAGGTGGCGTAGCCAGTACAGACGTGAAACGGCGCGATTTCGGATCATCGACCTTGGAATCAGGGCGAAAGCTCGAACCCGTTCATGAAAATTCGGTCCTGCTCATACGCACCGATGTCGACATGCAGGCCAAGAATGCGCGGCAGGCCAGCGAGGTCGAGAGTCGCCAGCGCACCCGGCGGATTGTCGAGTCCTGCATTGACCAGCGGCGAACCCGATCCAAGACGAAGATCGAAGCACGGAAACACCGTGCAGCTGATGAAGCCGGGATCAATGCTGACCTCTCCGGCACTGGCAGCGTCCGGCACCGCGCCGCCCCAACTGCCGATGTCGTTGTGATTGCGCAGATTTGCGGCGGTCGAGAAGAAATCGAGTGCGGCGGTGCCGGTGCTGCCCCAGAGAATATTGTTGCTCAGACTCAGGTGCGCACTGCCGTCGACGTACAAGGCGCCCGCGCCGCCACTGGCATTGGTCTCGTTCAACAAAAAGCTGTTGTTGCTGACGTACAACTCCATTCCATTCCCTTCGACGCGAGCGCCACCGCTGGTGCCCCCGCTGTTGAACAGGAACGCATTTCCGCGCACCCATACGTGCCCGACCGTCGCTGCCGCGAGCAGGCCACCGGTTGCGCTTCCTCCGCCCACGTTGTTGAAGAACACGTTGCGCTCGACATGCACATCACCGCCCATGCTTATGATCTGCAAACCTGCGCGGCCATTGGCAACGGTGAGGTTCTCGATCCAGATATCTCCGTTCGATAGCACCGTGGCGATCCCAACCTGGTTGCCGCCATCCAGCACACTGGCGGTGGTCAGCGTTTGTGTACAACTGGCATTCCAGCCGCCGACCACACGTAGGCTGGCGGTGCCCGTGGTGGCGTAGACGAGCCCTTGCGTGATCCCGATCGTGCCGGCCACCAGATCGATTTCGTCGCTGAGACCATCGTTCTGGGCAACCAACAGCGCCGCGTTCAGTGCCGACTCGGACGCCACGCAAAACTGTGTCGCGCGGGATGGCCCACAGATGAGCAGTCCAAACACCAACACGCACGCAAGCGTCCCGCGCATTCCTGGGTGCGCCCCTTCTGCGCCGGGATATTTCGATGCGGCTATTGCGCAAGGCATCGGCCACATCACTCGAAGCCGTTGCGGAACAGCGCGTCTTGTTCATAGGCCCCGATATCGACATGCGGGCCAGTGATGCGCGGCTTGTCCTCGAGATCGAGGGCGCCTAGGCCACCGGGCGCGGCGTCATAACCCGCATCGACCAGTGGCGAGGCACGCAGCAGGTTGAAGCCGACACACAGCAAGCTGCCACAAGGAGCGAATTGGGGATCGACACTCTGGTTGTCCTGACTCAGAGCATCGGGCGGGACACCGGCCATGATGCCGATATCGTTGTTGCGCGCGGTGAATGGAGTGCCCGACTCGAAGTCGACGATGCCGTTGGGGTTGTTGTTCCAGAAGATATTGTTGCTCAGTTCCAGGTGTGTGCCCGTCTCGCCCGCGAAATAGATCCCGCCGACGTGGTTCATCGGCAGGGTCGACGTGGCCGTGTTGCCGACCACGGTATTGCCGACCACGTAGGCCTCGGCGTTGCTGGTCAGAAGCATGGCCGCGCTCTCGTCGGACGCGTCATTTGCGAAAAAAAGGTTGCTGCGCAGGACCACTATGCCACCTGTCTCGATATACAGCGCGCCAGCGTTATTGTCCGCGTGATTGAGCAGGAAGCGATTGGCCTCGAGGTTCACATAGCCATTTATTGCGGAAACCATCAGGCCGCCGCCATTGGTGGCTTTGCCGTCAATGAACGTGATGCGCTGGATGTCGACGTTGACCGCCGTCGAGCTCGCATTGAGGATGATCCGCATGATCTGGTAGAGGCCGCTCCCATCGAGCGTGGTGCGGGCCGCGGTCCGTTGCGTGCAGCCTGACGTGTAGCCACCGTAGATGTCGATGCCGTTGGCTTCGCTGGGAATGTAGAAGAATCCACCCGGCGGCGCCGTGTAGGTGCCTGCGACGATTTCGATCAGGTCGGCTTGGCTATTCGTCCCCGCGGTATCAAGAGCGGCTTGCAGACTTGCCGCGCTGTTGACGCAGAACATAGAGGCATGAGCACTGAGCGGAACCATGGCGACGAGCCAAGCCAATAGCGGCACGATGCAATGGCGACGCTGGCGCATGATTGGACCTCCGGGTAGCGCGTGGATCAGGTGTAACGACCCCGCGATCATCAAACGTGGTGCCGGCATGCCCATACAGACGGAAATCAGCAGGAATACGGATCATTGCGCGCGCAATCAGCGGAGGGCTGGGCGTGGACACCGTGATGGCCACTCCCGCAAGCAAAACGCACAACGACTTGATCCACCTACAGACGGAAATCGACACACATTCGGATCATTGCGAGCGGACTCACGGCACCGCTTCGAATCCGTTGGAAAAGAGGCGGTCGACCCGCACGGTCAGGTGGTATTCGCGCGAGACGTTGAGGCCGGCCAGGTAGACCGTGAAGTAGTAGGAACCTGCCTGTACCGGCGCCCCGCTGAGCACGCCGCTGGCGCCCGCCATGGCGAGGCCACCGACCAGATTCAGATTCGGTGAGGTCACCGCCCAGGTTGGTGCGCCGGCGGTATTTTGGGCAGTAAAGGTTTGCGAATAGGGCACCCCGACATAGGCATCGGGCAGCGGCGGATCCGTGGCGATGTACGGCGTGCCGCCGTCGTCATTGACGATCAGGCAATATCCATCGCCTGCGGAAGGCATCGAGAACAAGCTTGCGTTAACTGGATTGGAAAGATTCAAGCTGAAGTATTCGTCGCTCTCGATCACCGTGTCGCCGACCACCGGCACGTCCACGGTTTTTCGAGTCTCTCCCGGCGCAAAGCTCAAAGTACCCACCGTCTGAACGTAGTCGCTAGGCGACACAGCCTGCGAGGCGGCAGTCGCATAGTTGATCGAGATTGTCTGCGTGGATGGATTGGACAGGCTGATCGTGAACCGCGCAGGTCGGGTGCCACTGTTGCCCTCAGTCACTGCGATGTGGTCGAGCCTGATCTGCGGTCTCGGCACGACCGGCGTCGGCCAGAAATGGACGGTGCCAGTGCCGCGACCGGGCGAATAGTACGGATAGGGCAGACGCGGCACATTCATTGTCTCGATGCCGAAACCCGCCCCGGTAAAGGGCGCGCGCAGCGTGACCAGCGGGCAGCCATCGCCAATGCAGCCGCCGGCCAGCGCCGCCATCCGGCCGTCCGGACTGATCTCGATGTCGCCGAATCCGCCAGTGTTCTGACCGCCGGCCGGCAAGTGCAGCCATTCGACGTGGGAGGTAGAGCTGTAGGGGGCGGAAATCGCGAAAACCTGTCCCTGGCCGCCCGACGCGACGGCATCCACCGCCAGTGCCTGGCTACCATCGGGCGTGAACGCGATAGCATGCAACTGCGATGCATGCGCGACGTTCAGTTGTTCGGACGGGCTCGTCGCCGAAAACGGGGCATGGATGACCGTCACCAGAGTCGTGCCAGGGGTTGCCCCACCGCTGGTCAACAGCAACGTCGTGGCGTCTGGCGACAGCGCCACCGAGCGCGAGGCGAAGTCGCTGGGATCGGCGACGGCCGGCAAGGGGATCGCGAACGCGATGTTGGCCGCGTGATACGGCGGATCGATGACAGTCACACCGTTGGTGTGCGCAACATAGGCGCGACCCGTGTTGGGATCAAATGCGATCGCGTGGGTTTGCCCGGGTCCAAACTTGCCCGGCATGGTCAGGATGTCGGAGGCAACCGACAGGGCCGAAAGCGGCATTGGAACAACCCATAGCAGGCTGCCCGCAGTGCCCTGAAAGTCGCCTGGGGCGAGCAGCAAATGCGTGCGGGCCGGATTGCTGATCACGGTTCCATAACCGGTGTAGTCGGTATTGTTGGCGCCACCGGGTTGGAACGAGTAACTGATGCTGGCCGTTTCGATGTCGATCACATTGAGGCGATGAGCTAGACCAGTTCCAACAGAAATTTGGCCCGTGACCGCCGTCATCGGAGCGATCAGTGCGAAACCGTGCGGATTGATAGGCGCCCCACCCAAGGGGTCGATGTAGATCGGCGAACTCGCGGCCAGTCCGCCGGCGAGGTTCGGGATCACCACCAGGCCCGAAGGCCCTCCGATTTCGCTGCCCGTCGAGTAGACCAATTCCTGGGCGCCAGCTTGAGCGCCCCAAAGCACGACGCTTATTATTGCCAACCAACGCGAGCAGTTGCGCACGCGAAACCCGATCATCCCCATACCCGCTACTCCCCGATTGCGGCACCCGGCATGCGTTGCGTGCTATCGGGTCTCGCCGTGACGCGATGTGAATGTCAGCGAACGGTCTTGAACGTGTTGGTCAAGTCGAGGTCGAAGTCTGCGTCGACCTTGGCGCCACCCGCCGCGCTGTCATCGATGTGCACCTTGCCGGCGAGATGATCGGGCTTGTTGGTCGACAGCTTGAACGCGTCACCATCGGTGCCGCCGGAATACTGCGCACGCTCGCCGTTGAGGCGGACCGCGTAGGCAAGGTGGCGCGCATCGCTGAAATCGACCATCGCACCGTCGGTCAGCGCGCTGTCGGCGCAGGACAAGGTCTTGCATGCCTTGATCGCCGCGCCGATGTCGGCGCTGGAAAGATAGATGCGCAGGATCGTCTTGCTGTCGTCCATCTCGTCCGGGCTGCGCACCATCCATGCGGATTTGACCGGGCTCGACCAGGTCTTGAACGCTACGGTTCCGCTGGCTGGACCGGCCGCGATGGCCGTGCCGGCCAGTGTGCATCCGAGCAATGCGGTTGCAAGAATCTTGTGCATCGTGATCATCGAAATTCTCCGACGGGTTGTTGCGACCGGCTCTAGCGAGCCCCACGCAGATCGGCGGCGCACCGGAGCGCGCCGTCCATGCGTGGTCGGCCTGCTCATCGATACAGACGCAAATCAGTGCGTGAAAGGATCACGCAAACTCGGCGCAGGCGTGCGCACGGCGCAGATGCGTCGATCGGCGCACCCGCAAACGGCTCAATCGGCGGAGCGCGCAGCCAATTCGTTGCGCACTTCCAGCGTGCGTGGGTCGTCGGCACCGAAGAAGCGCTCGCGGATCGCAAGCGCCTCGGCGAGCAGGCGATGCACTTCATCCGCCGTACCCGGGCGCTGCGCCAGCAGGCGGCTGAGTTCGAGACGGGTTGTCGCCGCCCACGGATGCGCAGCGTCGGGGATGTAACCGAACGCAGCCAAGGCAGCCCGCAGCTCACTCTCGGCCGCGACGCCGTCACCACTGTCGCGCAACGCAAGACCGAGATAGTGGTGCGCGAGCGCGCTGTAACGGCTGCGTTCGCCAGTGTCCTGACGCGCGCGCTGCACGGCCTCGCGATCCAGCGTCACCGCGGCCAGGGGGTCGTGGCGTGCGCGGTGCAGTTCGCCCAGTTCGTAGAGAATGGAATCGTCGTCACGCACGTCGCGTTTGACTTCAATCGCCTGCACCTCACCCAATTCATCCTGTGCCTGATCGAGCCGTCCCTGCAGCAAGTGCACGCGGCCAAGGCCAGCGCGCGCGGCCAGCGAACCGGGAAACTCGCTGCCATATTTGCCTTGCCAGATCCGCAGCGATTCGGTGAACGCTTTTTCCGCTGCATTGAGGTCCGGTATCTCGATCAGCACCAATCCCAGGTTGATGAGGAAGCCGGCGCGCGCCGGGCTGTCGATGCCGACGCCCGAACGCTGCACATCTGCTGCCTGCTCCAGCAAGGCGCGTGCCTGCTGGTAGTTGCCCAAGTGGTAATGAGTCAGGCCGAGAGTGGCGTGATCGTTGGCGACGGTCGGATGCTTCGGACCCAGCGCGCGCTGGTCGATCGCGAGACCCGTCTCGCCTTCAAGCAGGGCTTGCGCGTATTTCGATTGACTGCGCATGACCATCGCGAGATCACCATGCAGGATACCGACCCGCGGACTGTCGGCGCCTTGGACCAGCGTCATCAAACGCAGCGCTTCACGATAGTCCGACTCGGCGCGATCCAGCGATTTCAGGCCCCACTCGGCACTGGCCATGGTCCAGGTGCTTTCCGCCTGCAGCGCCGTGTCGCCGGGCGATGCCTTGCCGAGTGCGACGCTCGCATCGGCATAGCGTTTGGCCGCTGCGAAATCGCGCCGCGAAATCTCGATCTTGGCCCTGGCAGTGAGCACGCGAATCTGGTCTTCGACGGTGGACTTCGGCCACGCCTCCAGGTTCTGCTGCGCGTCCAAAACCGCCGCACTGGCGCCTTTCAAGTCACCCTGTTCGCGCAGCGAATTGGCGTACTCGATCTCGGTGCGCACAAGCAAACCCGGCATCGAGCCGGCGGACTTCAGCGCTGCAATCGCGTGCTGCTGCAGCTCGACGGCTTGGGGGAACAAGCCGAGTTGACCGTAGATGCGTCCAAGCGTCGCGCGCAACTCGGCCTTGAGTGCCGGATCACCGTGCGCATCGGCCTCGACCCGTTCGCGGCCACGGTCGAGCAGTTCGCGCGCGCTGATCTCCTTCCCGCGCGCTTCGGTCGGATCGACTGCCGTGAACAACCCGAACAGAAAATCCTTGACCGCGAGCGTCGCCCGCGCCTCGCGCGCGGTCTGGCGCGACTGGGCGGCGATCAGCGTCGCGCTGATGATGATTACCAGCATCAGCAGCGCAGCAGCACCAAGTGGCAACCAGTGCCGGCGCATGAATCTGCGCGCACGGTAGGCGCCACTGTCGGCTCGCGCCGCAATTGGCCGGTGTTCAAGATGCCGTCGCACATCGTCAGCCAGCGCCTGCACGCTGGCATAGCGCTGGACCGGACTCTTCTTCAGGGTCTTGGCGACAATCACCTCGAGATCGCCACGCAGCGCCCGGCGCAGGCGCTCGGGTGTCGTGCCGCGCGCAGTGGCGATTGCGGCCATGTCGACATCCGCACCGAAATCGGTCAGGCGCCGTGGCTGGTCATCAACCACCGCGCGCGCGAGCTGCGCCGGAGTCGAGAGCTCGGATCCGAACGCTGCGTGACCTGCAAGCAGCCGACACAGGATGGCGCCAAGCGCGTGCACGTCGGTCGCCGTCGAGATCGGCGCACCGGTAATCTGCTCGGGCGCGGCGTACCCCGGCGTCAATGCGGCGCTTGCATCGAAGGTTACTGGCTCGCTTTCAGTTTGCTCGATCAGCTTGGCAACGCCGAAATCAAGCAACTTGGCATTGCCGTCGGCGAGAACGAGGATGTTCGATGGCTTGAGGTCACGATGCACGATGAGGTGCGCGTGGGCATGTGCAACGGCCGCGCACACCTGCAAAAAAATGGCGAGGCGCGCGCCGAGCTCGAGCCGGCGCGCATCGCACCAGCGGTCAATCGGCTCGCCATCGACATATTCGAGGACCAGGAAGCGCTGGCCATCGGCGCTGAATCCGGCATCGAGCAGCATCGCGATATGCGGATGCGCAAGTTGCGCGAGGATGCGACCTTCTTGCGCAAACCGCGCGTTTGCGTACGCGTCGGCGACCGCCACGCGCAGCATCTTGATCGCGGCAACGCCCCCGTGCTGCCCATCACTGCGCCGCGCGAGCCAGACCTGGCCCATGCCACCCGTACCGATCGATCGCTCGAGAACCCATGCGCCGACGCGGCGGTCGCCGGGATCACTGTCCGCAGGCGGCGCATGCGTCACGCCGATATCGAGCAGCGCGTTGTCCGCAAGGAACGCGACGTCGTCGGCGCCGCGATCCGCGGCAATCAGCGCCAGCAACCGCTTGTGGAGACTGACATCCTGCTGCGCGATGCGAATGAGAAGTTGGGTGCGTTCCGCTGCATCAAGCTCCAGCCATTGCGCAAACAGATCGAACGCGTCACGGCTGACATCAAGGTCCATGCGCTGCCCTGACATCAGGAAGGCGCTCCGAGCGCGTCGAACAGGTAGGCGCGGGCCTTGCGCCAGTCGCGTTTCACGGTGGGCACCGACACGTCGAGGATGTCGGCGATCTCCGCTTCGTCCAGACCACCGAAGTAGCGCAACTCGACAACCCGATGTGCGCGCACGTCGATGCTTGCCAACGACTGCAGCGCTTCGTGCAAAGGCTCGATCGCATCCTCGCCGATGCCGGCTCCGGGAATGCCGGTGGTCAGGGTCAGCATGGGTTCGCCGCCGCCCCGCTTTTGTGCGCGCCGCTCACGCACGTAGTCGATGACGACGCTGCGCATCACCTGCGCCGCATAGGCGAAGAACGCCTTGCGCTGCACGGACTGGATCGCGCCCTGGCGCTGGAAGCGCAGATACGCCTCGTGCACCAGCGACGGCGCATCGAGCGACATGGTTCCGGCGCGCGCCAGCTGCGCGCGCGCAAGACGCATCAATTCGGAATACAGCTGGCCGTCCAGATCGGTGGGCAGCACCGAACCAACCGCGTCCCCCGCAATATGGGTGAGCTTGTCCATTACGCGCATTACGCTCCGGAATACGCTTCATGTTACCTCGCTGGGCTGCGATATGAGCGCGCTCCCCGCTCACGATCCGCGCTCGTTCCGTACTGTCCGCAGACGTATGCTCGTCGCCTCGCAGCATCATCTTGGCTATCGATGTGCCCTGCGATCCGTCAAAATGGTGTGTTGGCCGGCACCCGCCGGCGCTAGCGCCTCGCTCCCAATCGATGAACCCACAAGCCAACCACGAACAAATTCCGCTCAAGGACTACGCCGAGCGCGCCTACCTCGACTACTCCATGTATGTCGTGCTCGAACGCGCGCTGCCCTTTGTCGGCGACGGCCTCAAGCCGGTGCAGCGGCGCATCATTTATTCGATGAGCGAGCTGGGTCTGGACGCGACGGCGAAGCCAAAAAAATCCGCGCGCACCGTCGGCGATGTGATCGGCAAGTTCCATCCGCACGGGGACAGCGCGTGCTACGAGGCGATGGTGCTGATGGCGCAGCCGTTCTCGTACCGCTATCCGCTGATCGACGGGCAAGGCAATTTCGGCTCGACCGACGATCCCAAATCGTTTGCCGCAATGCGTTACACCGAGTCGCGGTTGACGCCGATTGCCGAACTGCTGCTGACCGAACTCGGGCAGGGAACCGTCGACTGGACGCCAAACTTCGACGGCACCCTGCAGGAACCTTCGTGGTTGCCCTCGCGCGTGCCACATGTGCTGCTCAACGGCTCGACCGGCATTGCGGTCGGCATGGCAACCGATATTCCGCCGCACAACCTGCGCGAGATTGCGAGCGCGTGCATCCGTCTGCTCGATGACCCGGCGACGACTCTCGCCGAGTTGTGCGACCACGTGAAGGGGCCGGATTTTCCGACCAGCGCCGAGATCATCACCCCGGCGCGCGACATCGCCGCGATGTACGCAATCGGCAACGGTTCGGTGCGCTGCCGCGGTGTGCATGTGAAGGAAGATGGCAATGTCGTCGTCACTGCCCTGCCCTATCAGGTGTCTCCATCAAAGATCATCGAGCAGATTGCGGCGCAGATGCGCGCGAAGAAACTGCCGATGCTGGAAGACATTCGCGACGAATCCGATCACGAGAATCCAATCCGCATCGTGCTGATTCCGCGATCCAGCCGCGTCGATCTCGACCAGATGATGCAGCATCTGAATGCGACGACGGATCTCGAAAAGAGTTTCCGCATCAACCTCAACATGATCGGCCTGGATGGCAAGCCGCAGGTCAAGAACCTCAAGCAGATCCTGATGGAATGGCTGCGCTTCCGCCAGGAAACGGTAACCAAGCGGCTGCAGTTCCGCATGGCCAAGATCGAACGCCGCCTGCATCTGCTCGAAGGGTTGCGCATTGCCTACCTCAATCTGGATGAAGTGATCCGCATTGTGCGCAGCGAGGACGAACCCCGACCGGTACTGATCGCGCGGTTTCGCTTGAGCGATGAACAAGCCGATTACATTCTCGAAACGCGCTTGCGCCAGTTGGCGCGGCTGGAAGAAATGAAACTCGATGCCGAGCGCGACGAACTGGAAGCGGAGCGCGCACGTATCAATGTCGTGCTGAAGTCGCCGCCGAAACTCAAGAACCTGATCAAGGACGAATTGCAGCACGACGCAAAGAAGCATGGTGATGCGCGTCGATCGCCGCTGGTGGAAAGCGTTGCCGCGCAAGCGCTCGATGAAACGGCGCTGGTGGTCAGCGAACCGCTCACGATCGTGTTGTCGACCAAAGGCTGGGTGCGCGCGGCGAAAGGACATGACATCGACGCGCCTGCCCTCGGATACCGCGAAGGCGACAGCTTCCTCGCCGCAGCACAGGGCCGCACCACGCAACAGGTCGCCTTCATCGATTCCACCGGCCGCAGTTATTGCGCGCCCGCACACACGCTGCCCTCTGCGCGCGGCAATGGCGAACCACTGACCGGCCGTTTCGCGCTGCCCGCCGGCGCGCGCTTCGATGCACTGGCGATTGCCGACCCGACGACCAAACTCGTGCTCGCTTCCGATCTGGGCTACGGTTTTGTGACCAGATTCGAAGCGTTGCTGGCCAACAAGAAAGCCGGCAAGCAGATACTTAGCGTCGATGACGACCAGCGCGTTCTGGCGCCCGCGCTGGTTGCCGATTCCGCGCGCGACCGCATCGTGGTCGCGACCAATGCCGGCCATCTGTTGATGTTTTCGGTGGCGGATTTGCCGGAACTCGACAAAGGCGGTCGCGGCAACAAGCTGATCGAAATTCCAAAAGCAAGACTCGCCGACGGCGAGCGTGTGGTTGGCATCGCGGTCGTCACCGAAGGCAAGGGTGAAGTCACCTTGTACGCCGGTCAGCGCAAGCTGACTCTGCGCTGGGCCGACCTCGTCGAATATGGCGGCAATCGCGCCGCGCGTGGTTCACTGCTGCCACGCGGGTTGCAGCGCGTGGAGCGCATCGAAGCCAGCCGCTGAAGGTGTCCTTGCGATGGGTCAATCCACGCGGGGCGGGTCAAGCGCAATGCGCCGAGCCGTCGCTGCGCGGCTTGATCCAACCGACACCTGCAACACCACCAGGATGGATTGACTGATGCGCACCCGAAAAACAACCAGATCGCGATGGATGGTCCGTTCACTGCTGCTTGTCGCGGCGCTGATCGCTTGCGCTCTACTTGCCGGTTGGCTTGCCTTGCGCGGCAGCCTGCCAGCGTACGACGGCACGATTCGAAGTGCCGCGTTGAGCAGAACGGTCCGCGTCGAACGCGATGGGCTTGGCAGCATGACCATCCACGCGCAGGGTCGGCACGATGCCGAATGGACCTTGGGTTACGTGCACGCGCAGGAGCGTTTTTTCCAGATGGATCTGCTGCGCCGGCGCGCAGCGGGCGAGTTATCGGAGCTGTTTGGCGCGGTTGCATTGCCGGCTGATCGCAGCGCGCGCCTGCATCGCATGCGTACGCGCATGCAGGCCGCGTTCGCTGCGCTCGCTCCCGATCAGCGCGCGGCCATCGGGGCATATACCGCTGGCGTCAACGCCGGTCTCGCCGCGTTGTCGGTGCGACCGTTTGCGTATCTCCTCACCGGCAACACGCCGGCTCCGTGGCGCAGTGAAGACAGCCTGCTGGTTATCGTTGCGATGGCGTTCACGCTCAACGACGCGGACAACAAACGTGAACTTGCCATCGCGCAGATGCACGCGGCCTTGCCCGATTCCGCATTCCACTTGCTTGGCGCGAGCGGTGGCCCGTGGGATGCGCCGATCGCCGGTGCACCACTGCAATCGCCCGCACTGCCGAGTGCCGCCGAACTCGATCTGCACACAGTCGATCCACATCTGCTCAAACATGCCGATGTCGCCGTCGAACGGGTTCCCGGCAGCAACAGCTTTGCGGTCAGTGGCGCGCTGGCCGACGGGCCGGCGCTGGTCGCCAATGACATGCATCTTGAGTTGCGTGTCCCCTCGATCTGGTTCCGCGCGCGATTGATCTATCCCAACCCGCGCCGCCGCGGCGAGCTGACCGATGTCACCGGCGCGACCCTTCCCGGCGCACCGGCAATCGTCGTCGGCAGCAACGGCAAGGTCGCCTGGGGCTTTACCAACAGCTACATCGACACCACCGATTGGGTGCGTGTGCTGCGCAAACCTGACGATGCCAGCCGCTATCGAACGATGGACGGCTGGACGTCCATTTCAAAACACGCCGAAATCATCCATGTGCACGGCTCGCCCGACGCAACGCTGGAGGTCGAAGACACGCGCTGGGGGCCGATCATGGGCAAGGACGTCGACGGCACGCCGCTCGCGCTGGCATGGACGGTACAGGAGCCGGGTGCGATCAATGTCGAACTGGCACGCATGGAACAGGCGGAAAGTACCGACGAAGCGGTCGCGATCGCGCAGGTCAGCGGCTTGCCGCCGCAGAACTTCATGGTGGGTGATCGCAGCGGCAGTATTGCTTGGACAATCGCCGGACGCATTCCCAAGCGTATCGGCGCTTTTGATGCATCGATGCCAGCGGACTGGTCGCAGCCCGGCACCGGTTGGGACGGATGGCTCGACGCGCGTGACGTACCCCTCATCTCCAATCCTCCGTGGCAGCGGCTGTGGAGCGCAAATCAGCGCATGGTCGAAGGTCCGGCATTGGCCGTGCTCGGCGACAGCGGCTACGACCTTGGGGCGCGCGCGCGGCAGATCCGCGACGATCTGCGCGCACGCGAACACTTTGCGCCGGCCGACATGCTGCGCATCCAGCTCGACGATCGCGCGCTTTTCCTGCAGCGCTGGAAGGACTTGCTCGCACTCGAACTCGATCGCGCGCCCACCTCGCCATTGAACGGCACGATGAAGAAAGCGCTGACCGACTGGAGCGGCGAAGCGGCCATCGATTCGGTTGCCTATCGCCTCGTGCGTGCGTGGCGCAACGAAGTCATCGATACGGTGCTCGACGGCTTTGCTGCCGCCGTGCGTCGCAAGTTTGCGGACTTCAGCATGCCCAAGCTGGCGCAAGCCGAACACGCAGTGTGGCCTTTGCTCGAGCAGAAGCCCGCGCACCTGCTCGCGCCCGGATACGCCGATTGGGACGCGCTGCTGATAGCCTGCGCGCAACGCGCCGGCAAGAATCTGGATGCACAGTCCGGTGGCCTCGCTGCACGCACCTGGGGCGAACGCAACACAACGCGCATCGCCCATCCATTGTCGCGCGCCTTGCCGCACTTCATCGCGCGTTTGCTCGACATGCCCGCGCAGCCGCTGCCAGGCGACAGCAACATGCCGCGCGTGCAGGGCCCGGATTTCGGCGCGTCGGAGCGCTTTGCAGTGGCGCCTGGCGACGAAGCGCACGGTTATTTCATGATGAGCGGCGGCCAGAGCGGACACCCGCTATCGCCGTACTACGGCAGCGGCCATGCAGACTGGGCCAGCGGCGCGCCGACGCCATTCCTCCCCGGGCCAGCGCAGCACGTTCTGAATTTCCTGCCCGCCGAAGTGGGGAACGTGCCCGGTGGGAGCGCCGGAAGGCGCGATGCTCTTCCACCCGAATGATCCAGTGCATCGCGGCTTCCGCCGCTCCCACCAACCTGTGCATCGTCCGCACCCACACCAGCAAGAGCGCACCTCCCCGGCGGTGAGGAGCTTGCTGGGTGGCAGCGCCGGAAGGCGCGATCACCTTCCCCTCGAATAGTCCAATGCATCGCGGCTTCCGCCGCTCCCACCAACCTGTGCGTCGCCCGCTCACCAGCAAGAGCGCACCTCCCCGGCGGTGAGGAGCTTGCTGGGTGGGAGCGCCGGAAGGCGCGATGCTCTTCCACTCGAATAGTCCCATGCATCGAGGACGCCTACGCTCCCACGGATGCATGAGGCCAATTATTCCGTGGCTCCATGGTCGAATCCGTCGGAAAAAATACTATCGCTCGGACCGGGCAACGCAAGCGTGTACGTCGGCGCGGGCTCGCTCGACGTGGCTGCGCCGACCAAGGTCGACGTTCCCAACACCGGAGCGAAGGTCGTCGTGAACTCGAAGTGATAGAGCATGCCCCAGTCGAGCGTATTGCCGCTGGGGAGCGCCGTCCACGTCACCGCGCCGGGACCCGCGTTCGCGCTCCAGTCGTTGCCGGCATCGCCATCGGCGTCGTCAAAGCGCAGGTTGGCAGCGCTCGCGCCGAACGGAAGGCGCACGCTGAAGCGCGCGAACCCCTGATTCGACAACAGCTTCATGTTGGGCTCCGACGGATGTGCGGGATCGATCTGCGCGTGCGCGTAATCGAGATTCATCACCGCATATTCGTAACGCCATTGGCCGCCGCCAAGGCTGGTCACCTTCGCAGCGACGCGCGCGTGCCCGAGCGGCGTCGCCAGTTCACGATTCATCGCGTTCGGTGATGGCGCAACCGGATCGACCCAGCGATTGATCGTCGGACCCTGAAAGAAATCGGTATCTTGCGGGTCCGCTTGCACCAGCGGCACCGACCAGCTGGCGTCCGTCTTTTGCGGCTGCACCTCGCGGTAGGCCATGGTGTCGTCGATATCCGAATCATCGCGCACGATGTACCAGTATTCGAGGAAATAGCGCGCGCCCACGCTTAGCGGCGGCAGCAGGTCGCTCTCGCTGGCCAGCAGGCGGTATTGATACAGATCCTGCGCGCCGCTGCCGGCATCCATGCTGCCATCGCAATTGGCATCCCACACTGAACCGCAACGGCCCCATTGTGCGGTGGCAGGGATGATCTCCGAGCGCGGTGCGAGATTCTGCATACCCATCCCATTGTCATTGTCCTCAAGCGAGTAGACGTCCTGACAAGTCGGCATGAACACATGCCCGGGGCTGCATCCGCAACCCTGGTTGGTCGCGAAGAAAGCGTGCTTCACCCCCGACGCACCAATCTGCTTGATGCGGCCGGCGCTGTCGATGCGATACAGATTCCAGATCAGGTAGGGATGCTGGTCGTTGTTGTAGGGCGGGAATACGCCGCTGAACTTCTCGTGCCAGGCCACCGCCGTCTCGCCGGCATTGCGCAGGCTCGCATCCATGCCGATCACCAGTTTTCCATTGGTGCTCGTCGTCGTGCAGGTTCCGCCATTGGGCAGGGGCGGCAAGCCGCAGCGCGCTGCGTAGATCGAATCGGAGTGCCCGCTGAGGCTCGAATAAATCAATTGCACATCGGTGACAAGGCCCGCACCCGGAAAAGGCGCAGCGCACACGGCGCTCCCATTCGCGCCGCTGGCCACACCTTCGTCAATGCGCGCATGGAACGCCAGACCGCCGACCGGTGCGCCCGCCAGATCCGCGCGACCCAGTACCTGCGCAAAATGCGGCGAGAGGCGCAGATTCATGTGGCGCATCGAAAACTCCCCCGGCGTGCGCTCGTCGAAACCGAAATGCGCATGGTCCGCGGTGAGCCAGACCGTGCCGGTCGCATCGACCAGATTCACGCCGAAGGGCACCGCCGCGGCTTGCAGCGCAAACCCGCGCAAATCGACAACGCCGCCGTCATAGCCAAGCATGAAACCCCCGTCGAAGCGCAGAGCACCTGCGCCGAGGCCGGCAAAGGTCGACCCGCGTCGCTGAATCTCAAGTGCACTGCCCGGGTGCGCGCTGAATGTGCTCAGGTCGTAGCGCACGCCCGCGGTTCCCGGGGTGCGGGTGCGCGCTGTCGATTGGTCGATACGCAACCCGTAGGCCTTCAGCGCATCGGGATTGAATCCAATCTGCGCTTCGCCGCCGACGAGCGTCGATGTCGCTGCGGCCACGGTGATGGCGTGCGACGACTGTGCGGCGGCACGGTGGAAATTCATGCAGACGACCAGCACAGCGCAGGCAACGGCCACGGCGAAATAGGGTTTGCGCATCAGCAACGGCCTTGGCGCATCGCGGGGCGCGCCAGATGCGCAATGGTGCCATGCCAGCGGCCCGCAGGATGGGTAGCCCTCGCGGCGGCGCCCATCCCACGTTATCGGCGCACACACGCCGTCAACCCGGCACGACCTCGCAAGGATCCCCGCAGGGTGGCGCCAGCGCTGCATTCCGCGCTAGCGTTCACCGATGACCGACCCGAATGCCATTACAGCGACCGATGCCATCGAGCGCATCACGTGCTTTCTCGAAGAAGGACGTCCGGACCTCGCCGCAAGCGAGGCTGTCCTGTTGCGCGCGCGCGCGCCACAGGATGCGCAGGCCGCGCGCTTGCACGGCATTGCCTTGTTCCAGCTCGGTCG
>CAJDTR010000015.1_pt1 | contig 29735 bp, 28 predicted proteins | sample 7389891 | NCBI WGS metagenome assembly CAJDTR01 (sample SAMEA7055657, study PRJEB34461) | soil metagenome | biome: terrestrial ecosystem; feature: Peninsula; material: soil | place: Antarctica | collected 2016 | reverse complement strand
TTGGCCGGCTGCGGCATCCTCGCGCAATTGCTGCCCGCGCTGCGGCACGCGCGGCCCGATCCAGTGCCACACACGCGCGCGACCGACGTCTGAGCTACTACGGGTCAAACATGATCAAGGCAAGTCGATCTAGCGCGTGGCAGCGGATCAAAATGCCGCAAACAAATCCGCCAGATCCGTCTCGTCGAACTTGAGCGCTTGGGTGCCGTCGCCTTCGAGCACGGCGCGCGCAAGTTCCGCCTTGCGTTGCTGCAGCGCCTGGATTTTTTCCTCGACCGTGCCTTTGCAGATCAGCTTGTAGACGAATACCGGCTTGTCCTGGCCGATGCGATGCGCGCGATCGGTCGCCTGCATTTCGACCGCGGGATTCCACCACGGGTCGTAGTGGATCACGGTATCGGCGGCGGTGAGATTCAAACCTACGCCGCCAGCCTTGAGGCTGATCAGAAACAGCGGCACGTTGCCGTCCTGGAAGTTCTTCACCAGATCGCCGCGTTGTGCCGCGGGCGTTTGGCCGGTCAAGGTCTGCCATGGCAATTTGCGTTCGTCGAGCGCATTGCCGATCAGCGCGAGCATCTCGGCGAACTGGCTGAAAACGAGTACGCGGCGACCTTCATCAACGAGGCTGTCGAGAAGTTCCAGCAGCAGGTCGAGCTTCGCCGATTCCTTGACGCGCCGGGCGCCTTCGAGTTTGACCAGACGTGGATCGCAGCACGCCTGGCGCAATTTGAGCAACGCGTCGAGCACGATGATGCCGCTTTGCGCGAGACCGCGCTTGCGCACTTCGGCGAGCACGCGTTCGTGCTGCGCGAGGCGCAGGGTTTCGTAGAGTTCGCGCTGCGCGCCGTCGAGCTCGACCGCGCGCACGATCTCGGTCTTCGGCGGCAGATCATCGAGCACCTCTTCCTTGCTCCGACGCAGCAGCAACGGTGCGATGCGACGCTTGAGACGATCGCGCTTGTCGACGTCGCCATGTTTTTCGATCGGCGTGCGATAGAAACGCGTGAAGTCCTTGAGGTTGCCGAGCAAACCGGGTTCCACGGCGTCAAACTGCGCCCACAGTTCGCCCAGATGGTTTTCCAAGGGTGTGCCGGTCATGGCGAGGCGTCGCCGCGCCGGCAATTTGCGCACGCTTTTCGCGGCGAGACTCTTGGAATTCTTTATCGCCTGCGCCTCGTCGAGAACCAGCAGCGCGTATTCGTGTGCAGCGAGTGCGTCTTCGTCACGCGGCAGCAGGGGGTAGGTCGTGATAATGAGGTCGTGGCGCGGAATCTCCGCGTGCAGCTCGGCGCGCGCGGGACCATGCAGCACGAGCACGGACAGGTCCGGTGCGAAGCGTGCAGTCTCATCGCGCCAGTTCGAGACGAGGCTGGTTGGTGCCACGATCAGCGCGGGCTTGTCGAGCCGGCCGCGTTGTTTCTCGGACAAAAGATGGGCGAGAACCTGCACCGTCTTGCCCAGACCCATATCGTCGGCAAGGATGCCGCCGAGGTTGAGATCGGCGAGGAAGCCCAGCCATGCCAGCCCATCGCGCTGATAGCCGCGCAATGTCGCGCGGAAGCCGGGCGGTTCGAGCATCGGCTCGCGCGGTTCGCGCAGTCGTTGCAGCTCCGCACGCAGGCGCTCGCCGCCCTGCCACGGCAGATTCGCGGCGGCGCCTAGTTCGTCCAGCACCGGCGCCTGCGCTCGACGCAGCCGCAGCGAGCCTTCGGCGCCGGCAACGAGCGGGCGCTGCAACCATTCAAGTAGCGGCGCGATCAACTGGCGTAGTTTGGCCAGCTGCAACGGCACGCGACGGCGGGCGTCGATCGGCACCAGCCACACCGCATCCTCGGCTTCGCCTTTCCGCGCGCTGAGCGGAAACGCCGGATCGCTCAGCAGGCGATGCAGGATTGGCAGCAGATCGACGCGTTCGCCACCAATGTCGATGCCCAACCGCAGGTCGAACCATGGGTTGCCCGGCTCTTCTTCGACTTCGGCATACCACGCGTCGGGCTCGTCGAGCAGGTCGAACGGAAATCCTTCGTCCGATTCCAGACGAAAGCCCAGCTCGCGCAGGCGCATCGTCAGCGCAAACACCTGATCGGCGCTGGCCAGCATGCCGCGGCCGTGTTCCAGCACGAGGTCGTTGTCCATCAGCGCATCGCGTGGCACGCCGGGCAGCTTGCCGAACAATTCCGCGGGCACCAGACCGATCTGTTCGAGGTGTTCGCTTGCGGCAATCTCACTGGCGCGGTCGCGTACGACCTCGATCACGCGATCGCCGTATCGGCGACGTTCGCGCGGCGGGGCGGGAAACTGCGGCAGGCGCACGCCCTCGTAGTCGAAACCCAGGCGCACCACGCCGGCTTGATAGCGTGCACCGCCAGGCGCGTGCACCGGCACCGCGCGCAGGGTCAACACCGGCACCGGGGTGACTTCGCGCTGTTCGATCCGCGCCGGTGCCGGGGGAATCGGCAACGCAGCAAGTAACGGTGCATCCTTCCAGCGTTCGAGCAACAGAGGCACTTGTTCGGGCAGCAGCGGCGGCGCGCGCAATACCGCTTCGGCGAGCCGCGCTTCGCCATCGACGCGACCGAGCTCGTGTGCGATCGGGTCGCAATACCAAAGGCCGCCGATGCGCAACAGGCGCGTCTTTGGCGATGCGCCGTCGACGCTCAATGCGAGTTTCTGGGTGCCGTCCTCGCGCGCATCCCAGCCGATGCGCAAAGCGCGCGCGGGTGCTGAATGCAAGCGGCCACTCGAAGGCTTTTCGAGAAAACACGGTAATGCGACTAGCAGCTCGCGCAGCAGCGCCTCGTCAGCGGCGCCGCGCAATTGGAACCATTCGCCGCGGCCGTCATGCGCTGGCGCGCGCATGCGCAATTGCGCGACTATGCGGAACTCATCCGCGCTCAAGCCGCCCCATGGATCGGGATCGTAGGGCGCCGGCTGCAGCGACTGCGGCGAGACGAAACCGCCACGCTTGCCCGTTTTCATGCGCACTGCTTGAGCAAGCAAGCGCGGTAACGCGGCTTCACTCGTGCGCAGCACGATGCCGCATGTGCTTGCGCTACGGTCCGGCGTCGCAGGTACGCCGCTTGGCGCCGGCGTCTGCAGTGCATCGAGCCAATTTTTCCACGCGCCGAGCTGCGGTTTGGCCGGCGAGGTCAACTCGTCCTTAAGCTTGGCGGCGCTGACGCGCAGCGTAGACAGCGCAGTTGCGGCAACGTGCTTGCACGCCGACTGCAACGGACAGGTGCAATGACTATCGAGTCGAATGCGCGTGCCGTCGCGGCGCAGGTGCAGCATGGAGACATACGGATCCAGTGCACCACCACGCACAATGCCGAGCAGGGTTCCGTCGTCCGCGCGTTTCTCCCCCGCCATACCGTCCACGTACTTCACGCTCAGCACATGGCCGCGGCGCAGGTAGTCCGCGCCTTTTTCCAACGTGTGCGAATCGAGCAAGCGCGACAGGTTGCCGGCCAGCAAGGGGCGGAAGCTGACTTCGTCCACGACGTTTACGGTTTGAGGAAACCCGTCATGGTGCCTTGCGCGTGCGCGCCGGTCCAGCCGCACGTGGCCCGTCGGCCGGATGCGTCGGGGATGTCCGGCACGCTTGCGCGCACAACGCGCGTTTGGCCTCCGCCGAGAGTCGCTTGACGGCGTACTCCGCTTGCAACGCACTCGACCGATCCGGATGGGCGAACGTGGCCAGCACGCGCACCGGCGGATGTGCGCGCGTGTAGCGCGCGCCTTTGCCTGCCGCGTGCATCGCGTAGCGCTTGGCGACATCAAGCGCGATGCCGGTGTAGAGACTTCCGTCGCGGCATTCGATCACGTACACGAACCACGTCATCGTGCTTGGCGTCGTTACGCCGGATTCGTTGCTGGCGCCACCATGACGGCGGCACGGCCGCTGGCGAGCAGGTGGCCGGCGTGCTCGACGCGGAAGGCGTATTGCCAGCTTCCTTCGCTGCCTAGCAAACGTTCGGCGTGCACGTCGAGTACGCCGGGCAGGGTGTCGATGCGATCGACCAGCAATTCCACCGCGCGCAGCGAAACCAGAAAGCCGGGCGCGGCCTTGCCGCCGGCAGCTCGCGCCAACAGCCCACCGTGCACAGCCATCGCCTGCGCGCCGTATTCGCACAAATGCAGGGCGCGCAGTTTGTCGTCGCTGCGCAGCGGGTTGTCGCCGCAACGATGAGATTGGCTGCGCGCATGGATAGCGTCGTCGCTCCAGTCAATCACGTCGTCGAGCAGACACATTGCACCCTGGTGCGGGATCAGCATCGACCAGTCGGATTTGGACAGCATCAATGGCGATCCTGACGTTCGCGCGCCATCAGGATCGACAGGCAGAAATGAAAACCGACACCGAGGGCGACGGTGAGGCCGATCGCGCGCAGCACCGGCAGTGATGACCATGCCTGCATTCCGAATACGAGCAAGGCGGACAGTACGCACACGATCGTCGCGTGCAAGGTGCGCCGACCCTCGCGTGCGTCGGCCACCGGCCGCTCGAAAAACAACGCGTAATGCAGGCCGAGTCCAGCCGCGAGCGTGAGCGCGACGAGATGAAACAATGACAAGGAAATCCCGCTCGCGCGTTCAACCACAAGCACCAGCAAGGTTGCCAGCGACATCGGCGCCAGCACATGCCAGGCGCGGCGCACACTGCGCAATGCGATCACAACGGTCGCAGCGAGCAGCAACAAGGCCAGGCCGAGCGCACGCAGGATGCGTTCGCGGTACGCGATGACCAGCGATTCGGAGGCGCCCTTCAAATCGAGCAGACGCACTTGGCCATTTGTCGTCTGCGTGAACGCGATGAGCGCGTCGGCATCGCGCACGCCGGACAAGGTTGCAAGGCCGAGCCAGCCGTCGTCGCGGTGCACCAGCATCGAGGTCAGACGCGCGCCGAGCGGTGATTTCTCGAACGCCGCAGGCGTCAATGGCGGCAAGTGGCGCGCGGTTTCGACATCGGCAAGAAACGGCGCGAACAGATCCGTGCGGAACGGCAGATCGGCACTGGCGGTGGTCAGCGCCGCTTGCAACGTCGCGCGATCGGGCAGCTTCGCCTGCCGCGCGCGTTGTGTCGCGAGGCTTGGCAGATAACGACTCGGCAATTCCGCCGCGTCGAGCGCGTGTTGCGCGACCAGCGCATCGAGGCGCGGTTCCAGCGTTTCGGACAAGGCGAGCACAGCGTCCGCATCCTTGCCGCGCAGCACCAGCAAATAGCGCACATCTGGGGCGCCGAGTTCGCCGCGCAGTTTCGCATCGCGCAGCAACAAATCCTGTGGCACCGGCGTCAGGGCGGCGAGATCGTTTTGCCACATCGGCCCGGGTGCAAACCACAATACGAGCAGCGCAGCGGCGGTCAGTGCCCACGGCAACCAGCGCGGACGCGGCAAGCGGTCGATCAAGCGCGCAGCGCGCGCCAGGCCCGGCGTGTCGGCAGCGTCACGAAAACGCGTCGGCAGTACGCGCGGCAACAAATAGCGCGTGCTGAGACCCGCGATAAGAAGACCGACGATCGTGAACACCGCCAGCTGCTGCAAGCCGGTCACGCCGGAAACGAAAAACGCCAGATACGCGATTGCTGCCGATGCGATCGCGGTGGCCAGCAGCGGCCACAATGCGCGCACGCTGGTCAAGGCATCTTCGCCATCACGTCGATGACTGAGTACGCGGATTGGATATTCCTGCGCCACGCCGAGCAGGGTGAATCCGAACGCGAGGGTGATGCCGTGCGCTGATCCAAAAAAAAGCGCCAGCGCCGCGACGCCTGCCAGTCCGCCGCTCAACACCGGCAATGCCGCGAGCAGCAAGGACGGCAGGCTGCGGTACGCGAGTAGCAACAACACGATGAAACCGAGCGAGCTGACCGCGCCAATCCGATCCGCTTCGGCGCGCGTCTTCGCGCTGATCAGCACGCTGAAATAACCCGGACCGCTGAGCGTGAGTTTGGCTGTGCCTGCATCCGGCAGCGAGTGAAAAGCATTTTCCAGCGCGCCGATGGCGGCGCCCTGTGCGGCCGGATCGAATCCGGCTCCGCGCGTCTGTGCCAGCAGCAGCGCGGTGCCCGACGACGAAAACCACACCCCATCGCGCATCGCTGGCGCCTTGGGCGGCGACCAGCGTTGCGCAAGCGCGAGTATTTCGAGAGTCGGATCGCGCGCCAGCAAGGGCTTGAGCAAGGCGGCCGCAGGCGAGGCGAGATCCTCAATGCGTTGCTGGAGTTGTTCGCCCAGATACGTCGCATCCATTGCGTGCTGATCGAGCGTCGGCGACAGCAGGTAGCGATAGGGAAGCAGCGTGGCGTCCAGCCGCGAAGGATCGAATGCGCCGTTGATCACTTGCTCGAAATGGCTGTCTGCGTGCAATTTTTCCGCAAGGCCGCGGCTCAGGTTTGCCAAGGTGGCTTCCGATCCGCCTTCGATTTCAATCAGCAGCAGACGCGAACCCGGCCCTTCGCCAATCTGGTCCATCAGCAGTTGCTGGTCCGGCGTCTGCGGCGGCGGCATGAAACTGCGCAGGTCGGTGCTGATGCGCAAGCTGTGGATCGCGAAGACAGCGACGACGACGAGTGCCAGCAGCCATGCGCCGAGCAGCAACCATGTTTGCGTGCGGCGCCGCAGATCGCTCACGGCGTTTTCAGGCCACGGCACAATGCATCGATCTGCGGTTGCGAAGGGCGCGACGAAAGCTTTGCACTGGCGAGCGTATCGACCAGCAAAACGTTGACATCGCCGTCGGCCTCACGCGTACGAAAACAACGCGGTGTGCTGCCCACGCCATCGACATCAATGGCGCTGGTGCGGCGCGCGAGACGGCTGTCGCGCGGTTTGAGAGTCAGCCGCCAGCGTGCGGCATTGCCGCTTGCGCTAAACGTGAAATCCTCGGCCAACGTTTTTGCGTCGCCTCCAAGCAGCGCCGCGAAACCGCGCAGAAAGCCTTCCAGTTCCGGCGCTTGATCAAGTGAAAACGTACGCGGTTCGGCATCGCCGCGGCGCACGCTCGCCATGCCATCGGCGACCTTGACCTGTTCGCGGTACGGCGTGTCGACGCGTTTGCCGAGCTTGCCGGGACCTTCATATTCCAATTCGCCGCGCAGGATCAGGGGACGATCGAGCAGTCCGGAAAAGCGAACTTCGGTATACGCCGTGCGGGCCGGTGTCGGCCGTTTGAGACTCGCGATCAGGGTGAGTGCATCGACAGCCGCCGGCGCAGCGGTGACCGCTGACGCCATGCTACACAGAGGCGTCGAGCACAGCGCCCCGGTCAGCAGGATGCTCAGCAGCATCAAAACCTTCGAGATTCCAGAAGTCATGCCAGTTAAACCAGTTGTAGGGATCTTGGCGAACATGATGCTCCAGGCGAGCTGCATAACGCTGAACGACATTGCGCAATTCCGCCGTACGTGCCCGCCGCGGCAGGTTCAGTTGCTCTGAGAACATCTCGAAGTACAGGTCGTAGCGATTGCCGCCGTGGTACATGCCGAAACACAGCAGGATCGGCACCTTCAGAACGGCACCAAGCAGGAACGGGGCAACCGGAAACGCAGCCGGTGCGCCGAAGAAATCGACCACCACGGTCGCTTCGTGCGGGCGGGCGCGGTCGGCCAGCAAGGTCATCAGCGCGCCTTCGCGCATCGCTTCGCCGAGCGCAAGGACAATGTCGGTGCTCGATCGCGACGCGTCGATGACGTTGCGTCCGATGTCCGGGTTGATGGCATGGAGCAGTCGGGTCAGCGCCGGCGTGTGTTGCGTGTCGAGTACGACGCGAACCTTGATATCGGGACGTTCAGCGGCGGCGACGCGCAGCACTTCGAAGCTTCCCACATGCGAACCGAGCAGCAGCGCGCCGCGATCGGGGCGGATGCTTTGGTGAAGTTCGGCCACACCGTGCATGCGGACGTCGAATCCGCGGAAGCGATCGTTGAGCAGGAAAACACGGTCGAGAAGCGTCGAGGCGAAGCGATGGATATGACGCAGCACTTCAAACGTGGTCGCTGGCCGCGCGAACGCGCGCTGCAGGAATTGGCGCGAAACACGGCGCTCGAAGGGGCGCCGGAAAAAGAAATAAAGTGTGATCGGATACAGGATCACGCGCGCAACCGAGCGCCCGAACGTCAAGCCGATCGAGCGCAGCAGCCAGATCGCAAAACGTCCGCCACCTTCGGGGCGTTCGGTCCAGTGTTCCGTCATGGGCGCTCGGCCAGTGACGGCAGTGTTCGATTGGACATTTCCTGGTTTCCTTCGTCCTCGCGCATGATGACTGCGTGAGTCTCCTCGCCCCATCGCGCAAACTCCAACTCGCCGTCGCCGCCGAGTATCGGTGTTCCAGCACGTTCGATCTGAAAGCGCACGCGCGTGCCATCGAGGGCTATCGTCAATTGTGCCTCTTGTTCAGGCAGCAATGGAGCGAGGAATTTTAGCGCGCGAATGCGTCTTAGAGGGCCGGCGTCGGCGCGCTCCAGCGCAGCCGCGATGCAATCGAGTAGTACCACGCCGGGCACTACCGGGTTGCCAGGAAAATGCCCTGCGAGACTCGGGTGCCGAGCCGCAATGCACACGCGTGTGGTGATGTTCGCGCCGGTCATGACGAGTGAGCGTCTTCGGCAAAGCTGCGAACCAGCGCCGGCCAGCAGCGCGCCAGACGCGCGATGAAATGCGCCAATGACGGGTGGCTGATTGCACGCAGATACCAGCGTCGAAACGCATATTCGAGCACGAGGAAAATTGCCACCAGTGCAAAGCTGCCCAAGTGAAGATACCAGCGCCAGCCATCCCCGATCGCGATAGGCGGCTGCAGGCCGAAGACGACGAGCCAGCCGCCTGGCGCAGCGCAGGCGACGAGCACCAGCAACACGGCCGCCTGCACGCCGAACAGCCATGTCCATGCCTGTGTCAAACGGCGTGCGTAATCGGAAACCCCCGGCAGCGCAAGCCGCGCTGGTCCTTCGATGATCGCAATGATGCGTGCGATCAGAGGCTCGCGTCCGCCGCGCAAGGTGCGCGCGAACACTCCGCACAACGCGACGTTGATAAGCACGGGCATGCCATCGACCGCCACGCGGCCCTTGCCGGTCGCGCCAAGCGCGACAAGCACAGCCGCCACAACGAGCCATGCCAGCCATGCCAGTGCGCTGCCGCGGCGCAGCGCAGTGAGCAAAAACACGCTGACAAGGACCAGCACCGCGGCGTCATCGAGCCAGACGCTGCCGCTTACGTGAGCCGCCAGCAACAGTGTGAAATACGTCGCCACGCCGAACACGAACGCGCGCGAACGTCGCGTGGGCGCAGGGGTCGGCAGTGAGGAAGGGTGGGCAGGCACGCAAGCCAACGCTGGAGTCGAGGGTTTCGGACGGCGGAAAATGCCGCACAAATGTAACATGACGATTCGCCCCCACCGGGGTCCACTTCGAGGAACACTGCATGGAATCGAGCCCTGAACCTGTCGATTGCGATGTGCTGGTAGTGGGCGGCGGCCCGGGCGGCTCGACCGCGGCGACGCTGCTGGCGCGTCAGGGACGCCGCGTGGTTCAACTTGAAAAAGTCCATCACCCGCGCTTCCACATCGGCGAATCGCTGCTGCCGGCGAATCTGCCGATCTTCGATGCGCTCGGGGTGATGGACAAGGTGCGCGCGCTCGGTGTGCTCAAGCTGGGCGCCGATTTTCCGTCTGACGAAGGCAATTATCAGACCTTTCACTTCCGCCGAGCGCTAGGAAACACGCCGCCGCACGCATTCCAGGTCAAGCGCGAGGAGTTCGACGCGATGCTGTTCGAACATGCGCGCGAAAGCGGCGTGGATGCGCGCGAGGGCGTCAAGGTGATGGAGGTCGACATCGATGGCATTGGCGCGGTGACCGCGCATGCAAAAGACGAGGCGGGCAACCGGTTGGTCATCCGCGCAAGGTACCTGGTCGATGCGAGTGGCCGCGATACGTTGGTCGGCAGCGCGCTGAAACTCAAACGCAAGAACGAGGCTCACCAAAGCGCGGCGATTTTCGCGCATTTCGACGGCGTCGAACCTCGTCCAGGCGAGGATTCCGGCAATATCAGCATTTACAATTTCGACCACGGCTGGTGCTGGTTCATCCCGCTCAAAGGCGGCGTGATGAGCGTTGGCTGTGTGTGCTGGCCGGAATATCTCAAGCAGCGCCGCGGCGGCAACGATGAATTCCTGTTGGCGACTCTGCGCACGATGCCGGATGCGTGGCGTCGCATGTCGAACGCCAAAAGAGTGTCCGAGGTGCGCGTCACCGGCAATTATTCGTACACCTGCACGCGCATGGCCGGAATCGGTTGGGTCATGGTTGGCGACGCCTACGCGTTTGTCGATCCTGTCTTTTCTTCCGGCGTGTATCTGGCGATGCACAGCGCAAGTTGCGCGGCCTCAATGGTTGCCTCGATACTCGATGAGCCGGCACGCGAAGCGGCGTTGCAACGCGCGTATGCAAAGCGTATCCAGCGCGGCGTGCGCGTGTTTTCGTGGTTCATCTACCGCTTTAATTCTCCGGTCATGCGCCATTTGTTTGCGCATCCGGGAAATCAGTGGCGGCTTGAGGACGGAGTGGTGTCCATGCTTGCCGGCGATGTGTTTGACAACGTGCCGGTGCAGCGGCGGCTGAAGGTGTTCAAGCTGATCTACGCCATCTTCGGCGCGATGAACGTCCGCGCCTGGCTGGGCGAACTTGGCACGCGGCGGCGTCAGGCAAAGATCGCCTTCAGCGGTGGCAACACGCCGGTCGATCCGGCGTGAGGCAATGGTGCTGCTGCTGCGGTCAAGCGGCGCGGTTTTGCTGGATGTGGTCGGACAGCGCGCGCAGGCTGCCGAAGATGCGCTTGTTGTCCGGATTGTCCGAACGCAACTGGAAGCCGTAGTGTTTCGACACCGCCAGTGCAAGCTCCAGCGCATCAATCGAATCGAGGCCAAGATCGCCGCCGAACAATGCAGCGTCCGGGTCGATCGCGGCAGCTGTGGTCCAGTCGATATTGAGACTCTCGACAATCAATTGCGCCAACTCGGTCTCGGCCGGCGTCTGCGTGAAAAGGGGTGCGTTCGTGTCCATGGTGATCCGGGTGCTCGGCCCCATGCGGGGCGGAAAGTTATCCGGTCAGTGTATCATCCGCGCCCTGCTGCGCTTCCCGCGCGCCCGTCCATCCGCGTAGCCGCCCATGTCGCGACCGATGACTGACTCCGATCTTGCCGCCGCGCCGTTGCGCATCGGTTACGAGCGCGCTGAGATCGGCGAACTGTTGCTGCAATCGGATGTGCTGGCGGTGATCGGTTTTGGTGCGGGTGCCGGCACTGCGTTGTGCGACGATCCGCGCGTCCTGTGCGTCGGGCTCGAACCGTTGCAGCCAGCGCCGCTCGAAGTGTGGCGCACCCATGGCACCGTGGCGTGCGGCCGCGAGGGCGCCTTGCGCTGGAGCGAAGACGGCGATTACCTGTTCGTCGCCATCGAGATTGATGAAACCGCGCATGAAGACATCCGTGCCGCAGCCCAGTACGCCTATCACAGCCTGACCGATTTTGTCGCAGCCAGCGCAACACCCCACCTGCTGCGCCTGTGGAATTATCTTGACGCGATCAATGTCGGCGCGGCAGACGCGGAACGCTATCGTCTATTTTGCGATGGTCGTGCACGCGGCATGCATGCGATGCATGGAGCGTGTTATCCGGCAGCATCTGCAATTGGGCGTCAGGACGGCGTGCGTGTGTTGCAGGTCTACGGCCTCGCTTCGCGTACCGCCGGTACCCCAGTGGAGAATCCGCGTCAGATAAGTGCATGGCGCTATCCGCGCCAATATGGACCGACCGCGCCAACGTTCGCGCGGGGCATGTTGAACACTCCGGCGCAGTTGCTGATTTCCGGTACGGCGGCGGTCGTCGGTCACGCCTCGCGCCATCGCGACGATCTGGCTGCACAGGTGGCCGAAACGATGGCGAACCTTGACAGCCTCGTGCAGCAGGCGGGGGCGCGCGAGCGTTCATTTGGTCCACACAGCTTTCTCAAGGCTTACGTGCGCGACCACGCAGATGCGCCGTTTGTCGCCGAGACCGTACAGGCGGGTGCACCGACGCTCGGCGGCCTGCTGTTGCTCGGCGGCGATATCTGCCGGCGCGAATTGCTGGTCGAGATCGATGGCGTACATCCGCTCGGCGACTGATCGGATCCCGACAGGCTGCGCGATGCGACGGCCGCTCTTGACTGGGATCGAACCGCAATGCGCAAACCAGACATGTCGCGCATGAGCGCATGGGCGATTGCGTGGACCATCGCGTGCGCGCCAGGGTTGCTTCACGCGCAAGGGTCAAGTGCGGCGCCCGCAGGGCCTCCAGCGCGCGTATCGCCCGGCGTGACACCCATCGCCGGCAACACGGGCAAGCACGATCACGCCTATTTCACCAATCCGTACACCGGCGACGCGGTGGCCATCGCGCAAGGCCAGGAGTTGTTCGAGGCCAAGTCCTGCAGCGGTTGCCACGGTGCAGAGGGGGCTGGCGGCATGTGTCCATCGCTGGTCAACGATTCCTGGGTTTATGCCAGCGACGACACGACGCTATTCAATCTGATCAAGCGGGGCAGCATCGGCTTGCGCGCCACCGGCTATACGCGCGGCAATCAGGAGAGAGTCGCCGGCGACATGCCGCCACTCGGCAGCCTGGTCAGTGACGAAGAAGTGTGGAAGTTGATCGCCTGGGTGCGTTCGAAATACTCCGGCGACGCTGCGCTGCGCAACTGGTAATCGCGCACCAGTGTCGTATTGTGGCGCCTCCCATCCCGCTTCCGGGAATTGTCATGTCGCCCTTCGTTACACGTTGCTTCCGCGTGTCTGCCGCCGCGTTGCTGAGCAGCGCGACGTGGCTATCATCGAGCGCAGGAGCCGCGCCGTTTGCCTATGTACCGAACCAAAAAAGTGGGACGGTGTCCGTCATCGACACCGCTTCGGACACGGTGGTGCGAACGCTGAGCGGGCAGGGGCAACTTGGCAAGCGCTTGCAGGCAATTGAGATCGACGCACGCGGCAAAACGCTGTATGTCGTCGATGCCGAACACGATCTTCTCGTTGCGCTCGATCCGGCCAGCGACACAATCACGCACCAGGTTGCGATCGGCAAGGACGCCGAAGGCGTGCGTCTATCGCCATCGGGTACCCTGCTTGCGGTGTGCGCCGAAGGACAGAATCGGGTATTGCTGATCGATGTGAAAACATTTGCGATCAAGGCAAGCATTCCGGTGCAGGGGAGGAATCCGGAACATTGCGAATTCACGGCCGACGGCAAGACGCTGGTGACCAGCAACGAAGGCTCCGACAATCTCGACCTGATCGATGTGGCGGAGCACGTATCGACCGGCATTATCGCGACTAGCGGCCACCCGCGCGGAGCGGCCTTTCTGCCGGGCACATCGCGTCTCTACGTGGCGCAGGAAACCGCCAATGCGGTCGACGTGATCGATGTCGCGCAACGCAAGAAAATCGCCACGATTGCGAGCGCCGTGCGTACCGCGGGCATCGCGATCAGCGCCGACGGCAAACGGTTGTACGCCGCGAACGGCGGCGCTGGCAGCGTGTCCGTTATCGATGTCCCAACCAATGCCGTCATCAAGGAAATCGGGGTCGGGAAACGACCTTGGAATATGGCGCTGACGCCGGACGGAAAAAAACTTTACGTTGCCAACGGGCGCTCCAATAGCGTCAGCGTGATCGACACGCATGCGCTGAAGGTGGTCGCAGAAATTGCTGTCGGAGAACTGCCGTGGGGAGTCGCAATCGCGCGCTGACGCGCCGCGTTGCATGCCAATGGAGGCCACGCGTTTTCGCCATTTGCGTCGCTGCTGCGGTGTAGTCGGCCTGGTCTTGATTCACTTTGTGAGGAGATCGAAACGTCATGAAAACAAGAGCCGCCGTCGCTTGGGGAGCAGGACAACCGCTTTGCATCGAAGAAGTGGATCTCGAAGGTCCGCACGCCGGTGAAGTCCTGGTGCGTATTGTCGCCAGCGGCGTCTGTCACACCGACGCGTTCACCTTGTCGGGCGCCGATCCCGAAGGGCTGTTCCCGGCGATCCTCGGTCATGAGGGCGGCGGCATTGTCGAGGAAATCGGTGCCGGCGTCAGCAGCGTAAAACCCGGCGATCACGTGATTCCCCTGTACACGCCGGAATGCGGCGTATGCAAATTCTGCACCTCGGGAAAAACCAACTTGTGCCAGGCGATCCGAGCGACGCAAGGTCGCGGTCTGATGCCGGACGGTACCTCGCGCTTCTCGATGAGAGGCAAGCCGATCCTGCACTACATGGGGACCAGCACGTTTTCCGAATACACGGTGCTGCCGGAAATCGCGCTTGCGAAGATCAATCGCGCCGCGCCGCTCGACAAGGTTTGCCTGCTCGGCTGCGGTGTGACCACCGGTATCGGCGCGGTGCTCAACACGGCCAAGGTAACCCCCGGGTCGACCGTGGCGGTGTTTGGCCTTGGCGGCATCGGCATGGCGGTGATCCAGGGCGCCGTGATGGCAAAAGCCAGCCGCATCTTCGCGATCGACATGAATCCCGACAAGTTCGTCATGGCCAGACAACTGGGTGCCACCGACTGCATCAATCCCGCCGATTACAAAGACACACCGATCCAGCAGGTCATCGTCGACCTCACTGACGGCGGCGTCGACTATTCATTCGAATGCATCGGCAACGTCAAGGTCATGCGCCAGGCACTGGAGTGCTGCCACAAGGGCTGGGGCGAGTCGATCATCATCGGCGTCGCCGGCGCCGGCCAGGAAATTGCGACGCGTCCATTCCAGCTTGTCACCGGACGCGTCTGGCGCGGCAGCGCATTCGGCGGCGTCAAGGGCCGCTCGCAACTGCCGGGTTACGTCGAACGCTATCTCGCGGGCGAATTTGAAGTCGATGCGTTCATTTCGGCGGTATTGCCGCTCGATCAGATCAACGACGCATTCGACCTGATGCACGCTGGCAAGGTGATCCGCTCAGTCATCAAATATTGAGGGCGCCGATCCATTGCCAGACGACACGTCGCGTGCCTCGCCGTTGCTGAACGACAGCCGCACTCGTACATGAAGGGGCGAAAGAACGGTGTAGGGTTTGCGGTCCATGACAGACAGGTGCGCATTCGCCCCGCCTCGGTTTGGCGCACACTGGGATCAGCGGCGTGCGTCCGTGATTCCCAATCGGGGCACGACTCGCCCCACTGAGTGGCTGCTTCGGATGCTGGCGGCCGCAAGAAATTCGTCCAGGTATCCTTTGTGAATGGAGAACCCCATGAATTTGTATAAGTCGACCCTTCTCGCGGGCGCACTCATGTGCCTGACGGCGCCTGCGTTTGCGCACGACATGATGCATTCGCACATGGCAGCGATGGACACCAATGGCGATGGCATGATTTCCAAGGACGAATTCATGAATCATATGCAAGCCAAATGGGACAAGCTGCCGAAAAACAAGGACGGCATGGTCATGATGAAAGACATGGAAATGATGCATCACGACAAGATGATGAAACACCACGAGATGATGAAAGACGACAAGATGAAGGACATGAACGGCGGCGGTTGATCGATAGCGCGTCTGCATTCGACGCGCGCATGTGTCGTTCGCAAACAAAGTCCGGGCCGCCGGCACTCGACACTGTGCCGACGGTTTGTCGCAGACGGCAGGGAGGGGGTAATCCGTGACCGAGAAGGGCATCACTGCGTCGTCCGCGACTGCCGATCGCGTTTATTACCGGCATACCTTGCCGATCCGCGTGATGCATTGGCTCAATGTCATCGCCTTCTTTGTTCTTCTTACGAGCGGATTGCAGATTTTCAACGCGCATCCTTCGCTCGCGTGGGGCAAATCTTCCTACACGGGCAAGCCGCCGCTGCTGGAGATTGGCGCTCGCGAGAACGCAAGCGGTCAACCGATCGGGATCACCAGGATTGGCGAGTACGAATGGCACACGACGGGTTTCCTCGGCGTTTCCGGCGGCGCCAGCGACCCTCAGCAGCGCGCGTTCCCGGCATGGGCGACCTTGCCCGGGCCGCAATGGTTATCGATGGCGCGCTCGTGGCATTTCTTTGCGGCATGGATCTTCGTGCTTAATGGTCTGTGCTATGTCGCATACAGCATCGCGAGTCGGCATCTTCGTCGCGACCTGGTGCCCACCGCTGCCGATAGGCAATCAATCGGCCGCTCGCTCAAGGACCATTTGCTGCTTCGCCACCCCACTGGCGAGGCGGCGAAGCATTACAACGTGTTGCAGAAGATTACCTATCTGCTCGTCATCTTCATTTTGCTTCCGCTGATAATCCTCATGGGCTGGGCAATGTCGCCTTGGCTCGATTCATTGCTGCCCGGTTGGGTCGACATGGTCGGCGGTCGTCAATCGGCACGCACGCTGCATTTCGTCGTCGCGTTCTTGCTGCTTGCATTCGTCTTCGTGCATGTGTTCGAGGTCGTCGTATCAGGGTTGTGGAACAATCTCCGCTCGATGATCAGCGGACGTTATGTGGTGCCACCACAGGAGCACGCCGATGAATGAGGCAACGCCGCGCAGGCGATTCCTCGCGCGTGCCGCCGTGATCGGCGGCGGCGCCCTGTTGGCTGGATGCGACCGACTCTCGCACGTGCCTTGGTTTGCGAGCCTGCTCGGCTCGGCAGAGTCGCTCAATCTAGCCGTGCGCAAGGTGACCGCATCGCGACTCGCGATGGCGCAGGAATTTTCGGCAGCCGATCTGTCGCCGTCGTTTCGCAGCAACGGCACATCCAATCCGTCCGACCCTCGCTATCAAACGCTGGCCGCGGGGAATTTTGCCGACTATCGCCTCGAAGTTGGCGGTCAGGTGCACGCGCCCCTGTCGCTGTCATTGACCGATCTGCGCGCATTGCCGGAGCGCACGCAGATAACGCGTCATGACTGCGTTGAGGGTTGGAGTGCGATCGGCAAATGGCGCGGTGCGCGCTTGGCCGCGTTGCTTGCGCGGGTGCAGCCGCTGCCTTCGGCGAAATTCGTCGTGTTCCACTGCGCCGATTCCCTCGATGAGGGCGGCCCGCCGTACTACGAAAGCATCGACATGGACGATGCGTACCACGAGCAGACGATCCTTGCCTACGACTTGAACGACCAGCCGCTGCCGATCGCCAATGGTGCGCCGCTGCGGCTGCGCGTGGAACGTCAGCTCGGCTACAAGATGGCCAAATACGTGATGCGCATCGAACTGGTCGACTCCTTTGCCGCCATCGGCGAGGGCAATGGCGGCTACTGGGAGGATCAGGGCTATCAGTGGTACGCCGGAATTTGAGTGGCGGGTTAGTGTCGACGAAGCGCCAATAACCAGCGAAAAAAAAGCCCGCCGATTGGCGGGCTTTTTCGTATCGTGCAGCGTCGATGGATCAGACGGATTCGCCGGCGAGTCGGTAACCCTTCAAGCGCGCAGCAAACTCGGCCAGCGTGCGAATGCCGGTTGCTTCCGCTTCGGCACACCATTCCTTGAGCGCTTCGATCAATCCGTCCGCAGTGCGGCCGCTGCGTTGCTCGGTCAGTGCCGCCAGGCGTGCGCGGAATTCGCACACGGTACGCAGCTTTGGATGCTTGTCGGTGAACGCAGTCAGCCGTTCGCGCGAGGAGGCATCCAGCCAGCGTCCGCCGTTGCCAAGTGCGCGGCGCAGCTTGCGCGGCAATGCCTTGATGCCGGCGCCGGCGCTTGTCGCTTCTTCGCGCAGGGTCGGTGCGATCACGCCGCGGAAGTAGTCGCTCATCACATGAAAGCGATGCGCGAGTACCGCCTTGGCGGTGTCCGTGTCGGGCAGGCTCACGTTCGCGCGGATGTCGAGCGTCGGTGCGACGCGCAGCACCTTGGACAAGCCGAAGAATCCAAACAACTGGATGGCAGCCCAGCCAATATCAAACTCGAATTTGCGCAGCGCAAACTTCGCTGAACTCGGGAATGCATGGTGATTGTTGTGCAGCTCTTCTCCGCCAATCCACACGCCCCACGGCGACAGGTTGGTCGAGGTGTCGGCGGATTCAAAGTTGCGATAACCCCACCAGTGCCCGACGCCATTGACGAAGCCGGCAGCCCAGAACGGAATCCACATCATCTGGATCGCCCACAACGCCACGCCGACAAAGCCGAACAACGCCGCATCGATGAACAGCATCAAGGTCGGGCCCCAATACGGATGCGCGCCGTAAAGGGTGCGCTCAATCCAGTCCTCGGGCGTGCCGCGGCCATACTGTTCCATGTCCTGCGCATTCTCGCTGGCATCGCGATAAAGACCCACGCCGTCCCAGAACACCTTCTTGATGCCGTAGATCTGCGGGCTGTGCGGATCTTCCTCGGTTTCCACCTTGGCGTGATGCTTGCGGTGGATCGCGACCCATTCCTTGGTGACCATGCCGGTGGTCAGCCACGACCAGAAACGAAAGAAGTGCGCGAGCACCGGATGAAAATCCACACCGCGATGAGTCTGGCTGCGATGCAGGTACAGCGTCACCGTGAAGATCGTCAGCTGCGTGACGACCATCAGAAACACGAACCACGTGCCCCAGGACGCTTGCGTCAGGCCGCGCGAGGCAAAGGCAATCAAGGAATCGAACATAGAGGGAGGCGCTGCGAAAGGTGGGACGAAAAGTCCACTATACGCGGACCTTACTGGGGCCGCCACGTTGATTTTTCAAGGGTTTGCGCGGATGTGACGGGATTCGCCCCTCGGCGCACCTGAGCCGGCGCTTGCCGACCGCGTACCGGAAACGAAACAATCGCACTACGTGACCACGCCTGCCCCACCGATCCTTGTCCTCGACCATGTCAGCCGCCGCCTTGCCGGTCGCACGGTTGTGCATGACCTCAACCTGGAACTGGCGCGCGGCGACGTGCTCGGCCTGCTCGGGGTCAACGGGGCCGGCAAGACCACCACCCTGCGCATGATCGCCGCCGTGCTCGCGCCGAGCGCCGGCTGGGTGCGGCTCGGCGGCGCCAACTTGTATGAACACCCTCAGCTGGCACGGCGGCGCATCGGTTACCTGCCCGAAACCCCGCCCCTGCATGCTGAATTGACCGCCGATGAATTTCTGCGCTTTTGCGCACGTCTGCATGGCATCGCGCGCGAAAAGGTTGCCGGCGCCGTCGCGAGCGTGATTGATCGTTGCGAGCTCGGCGATGTGCGACGTCGGCCGATGGCGACTTTGTCCAAGGGGTTTCGTCAACGTGTCGGACTGGCGCAGGCGATTGTGCACGCGCCGGAACTGATCGTGCTCGATGAGCCTGCTTCCGGGCTCGATCCGGTACAGGCGCTGAAGTTGCGCGAGATCGTGCGCAGCCTCGGCCGCGATCACGCGGTAGTGCTGTCGACGCACGTCTTGCCGGACGTATCGGCCTGTTGCGATCGGGTTGCGATCCTGCACCGTGGCGAACTGCGTCATTGCGCAAGCTTGAGCAAGCCCGGCGGCGGCGCCCTGCGCGTGGGCGTTGCCAAATCCTTGCGCGCCGAAGACTGGCTGAGGTTGCCAGGCGTCGCGGCTGTCGAACCGATCGATGCGCGTCATTGGCGCGTGCAGCTGGTGCCGGATGTAGCAGTCAGCGCGTTTGTCGCGCGCATGGTCGAACATGGCTTTGGTCTGGAAGAAGTGCGAGCGGAAACCACTGCGCTCGAACAGGTGTTCCTCGCCATCGCCGCCGCGGATGCGCCGGCCGCTGCAGCATGAGCACGACCGGCCTGATCGCGCGACACGAATGGCGCCGCCTCGGGGTGCAGCCGTTTGCATGGCTGCTCGGCGCGGTTGTCATCGCGTTGATGGCGTGGCAATTCCTGCAGGTGCTGCAGGGTTTCATTGATCTGGCGCCCAAACTGGGCGGCCTGAAAAATGCCCCCGGCGTGACTGATCTCATCGCCATTCCGTTGCTGCGCAGCTTCGCCAATCTGCTCGTGCTGCTGGCGCCGCTCATCACCATGCACGCGTTTGCCGGCGAGCGCCGCGCGCAGACCTTGCCGCTGCTGCTGGCGAGCGGCATCGGCAATGTGCGCATCGTGCTTGGCAAGTATCTGGGCGCGCTGGGTTTCGTGTTCGTGCTGATTGCTCTGGTGACCCTGATGCCTTTGGCGCTCGACTTCGGGACTTCGCTCGATGTGGGCAAGATCGCTGCAGGCACGCTCGGCCTTGCGTTGTTTGCCGCCGCATTGACTGCGATCGGTATCGCCTGCTCGGCATGGGCGGCACAGCCGGCGCTCGCCGCGGCGGCGGCGCTTGCACTCGGCAGCCTGCTCGCGGTCGTCGACGCTGGCGCACGTCTGCAAGGTGTCGGCAACGCCGGCATAAATTACCTTGCGCTGCCGACCCATCTGGAACCATTTTTTCGCGGGATCGTTGCCAGTGTCGACATCATCTATTTCGTGCTCGTCAGTGGCGTCGCGCTCGCTCTCGCCACACGTCGCCTTGACACACTGCGCTCGCGGTCTGACTGATGCGCGAGCGTTTCAGCAACGTTATTCATGCCCTGCTCGTCTTCGCGATTGCAGTCGCGATCGCTTTTTTGAGTACGCGCTTCGGTTTCGAAACCGATTTGAGTCACGCGCACAGCGCGAGTCTGGGCAGTGCGTCGGTCGCGTTGCTGAAAACCCTCGACGCCCCGGTCGAGGTGGTGAGTTATGCGAGCAAGCAAGGCGGCTTGCGCGCGGTGATCGCCGATTTCATTGATCGCTACCGTCGCGCGAAGCCGGACGTGAGCTTGCGTTTCGTCGATCCGGATGCCGATCCAAATGCGATGCGCAGCGCCGGCGTGCGCGTCGACGGCGAACTCGACATTCGCTACAACGGCCGCAGCGAGCGCCTCAAAGTGCTCAGTGAAGCCGAATTTTCCAATGCGCTGCTGCGCTTGTCGCGGGCGCACGCACGCATCGTTGCGTTTCTTGAAGGCGAAGGCGAGCGCCAGCCGCTCGGCAAGGCGAACGCAGATTTGGGCCAGTTCGTCGCCACGCTGGCTGATCGCGGCGTGCGCGCGGTACCGTTGCCGCTGGCCAATACCGGCGCGGTGCCGGCAAACACCGATCTTGTGGTCATCGCCAATCCGCAAGTTGCTTTGGCGCCGGCGGTGGTCGCCGAACTCCTCGATTACGTCGCGCGCGGCGGCGGCTTGCTGTGGCTGGTGGAGCCTGACGAAAAATCCACTCTGGACGATCTCGCGCAGGCGCTCGGCATCCGCGCGCTGCCCGGTACCGTCGTCGACGGCAGTGGTCAGGCGTTTGGCCTGGGCGATCCGAGTTTTGTCGCGGTCGATCATTATCCGGCGCACGCGATCACCAAGGATTTCGTGCTGACGACCCTGTTCCCGCAAGCGGCCGCGCTTGCGCAACTCACCGATGCGCACTGGGATACGCACTCGATCCTGCGTTCGAGCGCAAAATCCTGGAACGAAACAGGCCACATTCCCAAAGCGGGCGAAAACGCCGATACGATCCGTCAGGACGCAGACGCGGGCGAGATTCCCGGGCCGCTGGATCTGGGTTTTGCGCTGACGCGGGTGTCGCCGCGTCCGGACAAGCGTGAGCAGCGCGTCGTCGTGATCGGCGACGGAGATTTCCTGTCCAACAGCTATCTTGGCAACGGCGGCAACCGCGAGTTCGGCCAGCGCGTGTTCGATTGGCTGCTCGGCGACGATGTGCAGATTGCGGTCGCGGACACCAGCGCGCCGGATCGCACGCTGAAACTGTCGCAGGCAGCGCTGGGCGCGATCGGCATTGGCTTCCTTGTTGTCCTGCCACTGCTGCTGGCGCTCGCCGGCGGCCTGATCTGGTGGCGCCGCCGTCGCTGACGCGTGGTTTGATCGGCGCTTGCTTGCGGCGACCGCAAAGCGGACCATAATCCTTGCATGAAACACCGCACGCGCACCAACCTGTTTCTGCTCGTGACCGTAGTCCTGCTCGGGGCGGCAGCGTACGCCGAACTGCGCCGCGAAGACGCCCTTGCGCTCGATCCGCTGACAACGCTCGATCCGGCAGCGGTGCGCACGCTAAGCATCAATTGCAACGGCTGCACCTCGCGGCGTTTCGAGAAAGCCGCGGGCCACTGGCGCATGCTTGAACCGCGGGTGGCCATGGCCGACGACGCGCGCATCAATCGGCTCGCCGCGATCGCACGCGCGCCAGTGCGTTTTCGCCATGTCGCCGGCGAACTGGATGCGAAGAACCTCGGTCTCGATCCGCCATGGGCGACGCTGCAGCTCGACGATACGCGCTTGAGGTTCGGCACCACCGACGCAATTCACGGCGATCGTTATGTCGAGGTCGGCACCACCATCGCTTTGGTTCCGGATCGCTTCAGCGCCTTGCTTTTCGCGACGCCGGAAAGTGAATTGACACAGCCGGTCGACACGCTGAAGGAATAGCACGTGCCGGAGTTGCCTGAAGTCGAAACCACGCGGCGTGGACTCGAACCGCATTTGGTTGGCCGTCGCGTGGTAACGCTCGATATCCGCCAGCCGCGCTTGCGCTGGCCGGTCGCCAATGAACTGTCGATGCTGTTGCCCGGCCAGCGCATTGAAGCGATCGAGCGACGTGCGAAATATCTGCTCGTTCACACCGGCGCCGGCGCCGCGTTGCTGCATCTGGGCATGTCCGGTTGCTTGCGCGTGCTGCCTGCGGCGACGCCCATAGGCGCGCACGATCATGTCGACTGGCGTCTCGATTCGGGTCGCGTGTTGCGCTACACCGATCCTCGCCGCTTCGGCTGCCAGTTGTGGCAGGCGCCCGGCGAAATCCATGGGCTGCTTGCAGGCTTGGGTCCGGAACCGTTGTTGGATGGTTTTGATGGCGATCTGTTGTGGGTGCGTTCGCGCGGGCGCAAGGCCGCGGTAAAAGTGTTCGTGATGGATCAGGCAATCGTCGTCGGCGTCGGCAATATCTATGCGGCAGAAGCCTTGTTTGCCGCGCGCGTCCATCCCAAACGCGCCGCCGGGTCGATTTCGCGAGCGCGTTACGCACGCCTCGCGCGCGAGGTGAAGCGCATTCTCGCCCACGCGATAGCGCGCGGTGGTACCACCTTGCGCGACTTCATCAGTCCGGATGGTGCGCCTGGCTATTTCGAGCAAGAGTTGTTTGTCTACGGCCGCGCCGGCGCAGCGTGCAAAATATGCGGCACGCCAATCAAGGCGATCATGCTGGGCCAGCGATCGACGTTTTATTGTCCGCGTTGCCAGCGCTGAGTGGCGTCGCACATCGGGTTCGCTGCGCACGTCACAACCGACGAATCAGTCGGGCCAACGCAATGCAAGGTGGCGATTGTTGAACGCAGGATCGTCGAGCGCCCCGGCGACGTGAACCTGCATGCCGGCGGGTGCGCCGTCGATCTCGACCACATACCCGTCCTCGACAATGCCGCCCTGGGCCTGGAAATCGAGAAAGCGTTCGCTGAGTTCGCCGGCGACGCTGGCGGCGGCGGGTGGCACGTTGCGGATGCTCACATCGGGCCGCGCGAACTTGCGCAGGCCACGCGTGTGAACATGCAAGCGACCGCTGTGCAGGTCGTCGTCATTGCACAGGATCAACACATGCTCGCGCGGCGCAAAGGTGTCGCTGGAGAAAAACCGTCGATGCCATTCGTGGGCATCGAACATCGAAAGAGTCTGCGGATCGATTACCGCGACACCGCCGAGATCGACCAGCGCAGTGACTGTTCCGATCAGATCGCGCAAGCCATCGAGATCGGCCGGATCGGCGAGGCTGCCGCGCAACATCACGCATTCACCGGCTTTTTTCGCGCGTTCGAACAGGAGTGAATTTTCCTCGTACAACAGAGCGCCGAGGGTGCCTGCAAGCGGATAGCCGTCCCATTTCATCAGTTCGCGGTTGACGTAGCGCACCACCTCGATGCCGGGCGGCGTGCCACGCGTGCGGTATTTCGGCGCATCGATCGTGAAGTCCTTGTCAAAGTCGCCGAACACGAACCACAGCAGAAACGCCTGCTCACGACTGTCGCGCCACTGCGAGCGCGGCCAATTCGGGGTACTCATCGCGGCGTCTCCCTCGTGTTGAACGGCAATACCGGTTGTTGCAATTGGACGCGGCCTTCGCCAGACATGATCTTCTTGAATTCAGGCCGACTGACCGAGACATAGCGTTCGTTGCCGCCGACCTCGACCTGCGGCCCGTCGGTGACGGCGCGGCCGTGCTCGTCGACGCGCACCACCATCGTCGCTTTCTTCCCGCTGTGGCAAATGGTCTTGATCTCGATCAGGTTGTCGGCCCAGGCGAGCAGGTACTGGCTGCCTTCGAACAGTTCGCCACGAAAATCCGTGCGCAGGCCATACGCCAACACCGGAATGCCGAGTGCATCAACCACATCACTCAGCTGCCACACCTGCGATCGGGTGAGGAACTGCGCCTCGTCGACAAGCATGCAATCGAGCTTGCCGTGGGCGGCGACATCGTTGTGTGCCACCTCGAGCAAGTCGTCGTCGCGCGTGAACCGGCGTGCATCCGCCCGCAAACCTATGCGCGAGGCGACAACCGCGTCGTCGCTGCGCGTATCGAGCTGCGGGGTCAGGATCAGCGTGCGCATGCCGCGCTCGTGATAGTTGTACGCGCTCTGCAGCAAGGTGGTGGTCTTGCCGGCGTTCATCGCCGAATAATAGAAATAGAGTTTGGACATTGAAGAGCACGGCTGAAGGCTGAGGGCTGAGGGTGGCGTTGCCCGACCCTCGTCGCTGCTGGCACTGGCGATGAAATCCATCTGCCGCGAAAATGCCCGCACGGCAACAGTATCGCATTGCGGCTGCGCCGATCCTCAGCCTTTGATCCCCAGCCCTCATGCTGAACCCCCAACAACGCATCGCGGTCGACTACTGCGATGGCCCTTTGCTCGTACTTGCCGGCGCAGGTTCGGGCAAGACGCGCGTGATCACCGAGAAGATCGCGCACCTCATCAAGCACAAGACGGCACCGGCGGCGAAGATTGCGGCAATCACGTTTACCAACAAGGCGGCGCGCGAAATGCGCGAGCGCGTTGGAAAGCTGGTGTCCGGCGTCGCTGCGGAAGGGCTGACGGTGTGCACGTTCCATGCGCTGGGACTGAGGTTCCTGCAGATCGAGCACGCGCGCGCAAACCTGCGTCGCGGTTTTTCGGTTCTCGACGCCGACGATACGCACGGCATTATCAAGGACCTCGCACCGAAGGGCATGAAGCCGGACGGTTTGTTCGCGTTGCAGTCGCTGGTGTCGCGCGCCAAGAACGAAGGTTTGACGCCCGCACAAGCAGCTACGTGCGCAAGCAGTGCCCGCGAGCGCGAGGCAGCGGAAATCTACGCCAATTATCAGAAGCGCCTGGGCGCGTTCAATGCGGTCGACTTCGACGATCTGATTCGCTTGCCGCTGGCTGTGCTCGATGCGGATGAAGAGGCGCGTCTGGGCTGGCGTGAGCGCTTGCGCTACCTTCTCGTCGACGAATACCAGGACACCAACACGGCGCAGTACCGGCTGGTCAAGATGTTTGCCGGCGATCGCGGCGCGTTTACTGCAGTCGGAGATGACGATCAGTCGATCTATTCGTGGCGCGGCGCGAATCCGGAGAATCTATCCGAACTTGCGCGCGACTATCCGAACCTTAAAGTCGTGCGGCTGGAGCAAAATTACCGCTGCGCGCGACGCATCTTGCGCGTCGCAAATGCACTGATCGCCAACAACGCGCACGTGTACGAAAAAAAGCTCTGGAGCCAGCAGGAGGAAGGGTCGCCGATCCGGGTGATCGAATGCCGCGACGACGAACACGAGGCCGAGTGCGTCGCCGGCGCGATTGCGCATCTGGCGCAGAAGCACGCTACGCCTTGGCACGAATTTGCGGTGCTCTATCGCGGCAATCACCAATCGCGCGCGCTGGAAAAAGCCTTGCGCCTTGCGCGTGTTCCCTATCACGTGACCGGTGGCACCGCCTTCCTCGATCGGGCGGAGGTCAAGGACCTGCTCGCGTATCTGCGCCTTATCAACAATCCTGACGATGACGCGGCGTTTCTGCGTGTGGTAAACCTGCCGCGCCGCGATATCGGCGCGACGACGCTGGAAAGACTTGGCGAACTCGCCGGCAAGCGGCAGATTTCCCTGTTGCGCGCGGCGCATGCCGATGCGGTGCTCAGCCAGCTTGCCGCGCGCGCAGCGTCGTCGCTGGTTGGTTTTTCAAACCTGATCAGCGAGCTGACGACGAAGGCTTCGCGACTGCCCGCGGCCGACCTCGTCGATGAACTCATCCGTCGTATCGGCTACGTTGAGCACATCGCAAGCCAGATAAAGGAGCCGGCATTGCGCGAACGGCGCATCGATAACCTCAAGGAATTGTCGAGCTGGTTTCGCGCGATGGACAAGAACGGCGCGGCCGGCGATCTAGCCGCACAACTCTCCCTGTTGAGTCACGGCGATCGCGATGATCCGGGCAATGCGGCGCGCCTGATGACGCTGCATTCGGCCAAAGGTCTGGAATTTCGCTTTGTGTTTCTGGTCGGTGTCGAAGACGGCACCTTGCCGCACGAAGGCAGCCTCGCCGACGGCCGTGTCGAAGAGGAACGCCGCCTGATGTACGTCGGCATCACGCGCGCGAAGGAGCAACTCACGCTGTCGTTCGCGAAACGCAAGAGACGCTTTGGCGAAATTCTCGCCAACGAGCCCAGCCGTTTCCTGAAGGAACTGCCAGGCGACGATTTGCATTGGTCAGGCCGCGATGTCGAGCAGGACGCCATTCTGAAGAAAGATCTGGCTTCGTCGCATATCGCGCGGCTGTCGAGCTTGCTCGCCGATTAGGCGTCGCTTGGTTGGAGCGCCGGAAGGCGCGATGCCCGTGCTCTGGATATCAATCAAGCATCGCCCCTTGCGGCGCACCCACAACGAGCGCGGCTCAGATCAATTTGGCCGCCATCAACTCACGTTTCATATATGCGTAGTAAATCGGTGCGGCCACCAGTCCTGCCATGCCGAATGCCGCCTCCATTACCAGCATCGCGATCAGCAATTCCCACGAGCGTGCGCGGATCTGCGTCCCGACGATGCGCGCGTTCAGAAAATATTCGAACTTGTGGATCAGGATCAGGAACACCAGCGCGGCGATGCCGACGCCGAGTGACACCGACAGGCCAACCACGAAGATCAGCGTGTTGGAGATAAGGTTGCCGGCTACCGGCAGCAGGCCGATCACAAAGGTCGCCACCACCAGGCTCTTGGCCAGAGGCAGTTCGAAGCCGAACAGTGGCAGCACTACCAACAGGAAGATCGCGGTGAACGCGGTATTGATCGCCGAGATCTTGACTTGCGCAAATACGATGTCGTGGAACGCGCTGACCAAAGTCGTGCAGCGCGCGATCAGGGCTTCGACCAACGGGCCGCCACGCCCGAGCGGGCAGGCGCTGGCGAGCGCGATCATGGCGCCGAGGATCACGCCAATGAGCAGATGCACGACCACGCGCACGGCGGCCTTGCCGGCCAGTTGCAACGATGCGGCATGCAGCCGCAACCAATCAATTGCCGCAGTACGAAAATCGTCAATGCTGTCAGGCAGATGATCGACGATTACTTGCGGCAATTGCGCGCGGGCGCGGTCGATCAGCGGCATGACCTTTTCGAAGACCAGACTCGGATTGCCAATCTCGCTGCGCAGAAACGCGACCGCCCCGATGATCGCGAGCGTCAGCAAGCCGACCACGACGATGCTGAGCAAGGCGACGATGAGGACGTGCGCGCGCGCGCCGGACAGATGTCGTTGAAGTGGCGGCGCCAGCGCATTGATCAGCGTGTACACGAGGAGTCCGGCAAGCAGCGCGGGCAACAGGTGCAGTTTGATGATCAGCAGCAGTCCGAGTGCGACGAGCAGATAGGTCGCGCACGTGAGGCGCGAGTACGAAGGCATATCCATGAGCATCCGTTCCAATCGGGGCGAGCGCATCGTAAGGCCAAAACCATCCGCCCCCACGCGAGTGTCTGGCATAAACTCGGACGACTCTCGCTTGCTGCCTCCTCGGGTTCAGGAATCTGCCATGCCGAAACGTGTGCTGTCCCCTGTTTTCGCAGCCATGCTGCTGGCCGCCTGCGCCACGACGCAGCGTCCGATGACGACGATGCCGCCCGCGCCACCGACCACCGTAGCGGCGTCGACCGAGCCGGACGCGAACGACAACCTCAACTCGGTTGTGTGGGCGCAGACCGCGATTGAGCACGATCTGATCTTTCGCGAGATCTATCGCCACGCGGGCGAGCAATTGCTCAAGGCGCTTGCCGACCCGGATTGGGATGCGTTGCCGCGCGAGGAACGCAAGACCGCGCTGCGTGGGCTCAAGCCTGCGGTCATCGTCGACATCGATGAAACCGTGCTCGACAACTCGCCGTATCAGGCGCGCCTGGTGCGCGACGGTGGCGATTACAGCGAGGCGACGTGGGTTGCATGGTGTCGGGAAAGGAAAGCCACTGCGTTGCCGGGGGCCTTGGCGTTTGCGCAGTCGGCGGCGAAGCAAGGCGTCATCGTGTTTTATCTGTCCAATCGCGCGCAGGATCTTTCGCAGGCGACTGTGGATAATTTGCGCGCCGATGGATTTCCGCTTGCGCTGGGTGAGCGCTCGTTCCTCGGGCTGGGCCTCGCTGTGGCCGGATGCGAACAACTCGGTACCGGGAAAACCTGTCGGCGCGAGTTTATCGGGCGCAGCTACCGAGTGCTGCTGCAGATTGGCGATCAAGTCGGCGATTTTGTCGGCGTACGCGCCAATACGCCAGACGGCCGCAGCGCCGCGATCGCGCCGTATCAACACTGGATCGGCGAGCGCTGGTTCGTGCTGCCCAATCCGACCTACGGCGCTTGGGAGCCTGCCTTGTTCAACAATGACTGGTCTCTCCCGCTGACCGAGCGGCGGCGACTCAAGCGAGCGGCACTAAGCGACCAGAGGTAGATTTTTCCTTCAATAAACATTTATAAATCAGACGGTTGTATTAATATATCTAAGGTATTGCTTTAACTGTTCATCATCGCTATATTGAGAGCCGAATTAGTGCCAGGCGCAACTCACCCCACACCCCGCACAGAACGATGTCCAGTTTCCTCCTCCGGCGTTGCCGGATTGCGCCCGGAAGGCTTGCCCTCCGGGTTTCTTTTTTTCGCGACCTGCCGTTTCGGCGCAAGCGCCCGGACAGGCCCAAGTCGGCAGTAGTCGCCCCATCGACCCGCTGCTAAAGTGCGCGGCCTGCCTATCGCTTTGGGGATTCCCATGTTGAAGACCGTGCTTCGCGCCGCGCTTGCCGCGTCGCTGATCGTTGGCGTTGCCGCATGCAACAAACCCGGCGAACCGGGTGCAGTGGCTGTCTCCACGGTGGCCAACACCCCGGATGCGACCATCCGCCGTTCGGCCGAATTGCTCAAGCAGGGTGACATCGCGGGGATGATGCAGAATTCGATGCCGCCGGCCGAATTCGCCAAGGTGAAAGCGGACTGGATGAAGGACACCAATGAAAAGCCGATTACCGACGAAGACCGCAAGAAATTTGCCGAGACGATGGGCAAACTGACCGCCCCGGATGCCGAGCAGAAGCTCTACGCCGAAATGGAACCGCAGCTCAAGGCGTTCGATACGCAATACCAGTCACAGATTCCCATGTATGTCGCTATGGGTTCGAGCTGGCTGCAAGGCATGGTGCAGCAGAACAAGGACATGTCGGACGCAGAGAAGACTCAGGCGGTCGCCGCCATCAACGCGGTCGCGACGTGGGTGCAGAAGACCCATTTCACC
>CAJDTR010000072.1_pt1 | contig 30157 bp, 24 predicted proteins | sample 7389891 | NCBI WGS metagenome assembly CAJDTR01 (sample SAMEA7055657, study PRJEB34461) | soil metagenome | biome: terrestrial ecosystem; feature: Peninsula; material: soil | place: Antarctica | collected 2016 | reverse complement strand
GGCGGCAAGGGCTCGAAAGCGTTCATGAGATAGGACCGATCGCCGCGCGCTTTCGCGCGCTTGCGCAAGCTGGGAGAATACAAGACCTTCCATTCGCTTATCTTGTTGCCACGATGTCCCAGTCCACTGCCGCAGCTTCCGCCGATGCACCCTACCGCACCTTCATGTGCGTCGTGTGCGGTTTCATCTACAGCGAAGCGGAGGGCTGGCCGGCCGATGGCATCGGGGCCGGCACGCGCTGGGACGACGTGCCGGAAACCTGGACCTGCCCCGATTGCGGCGTGACCAAGTCCGATTTCGAAATGGTCGAGATCTGAAGCGTGCGCCGGGCTCTCGCGTGCGGGGAACCCTTCATTCGTCGCGACATCCCGGCTTGACGTGACGCGCCGCAGGGCGCCTCGCAGCGTCTCGCTTTCGTCACATACATGACGCGTTAAGGGCATTTCGTGTTGTTTGACTATGCAAGGTCAGACAACAACGGAGTTCCCATGCGAGTTTTCATCCCTGTCGAAGACGCCAGCATTGATCGCGAATCAGGCTTGCTCGTACCGTACCGATGCGGTTTCACCTGTGCGCACGAGTTGCGCGGCGCGCTGGTGTTGCGCGACGGCTGCTGGACTGAGCACGCGGCAATCAACGATGAATCTGCATCTCGTCACCGGGCGCCAACCCCAGCACTTGCGCCTGGCCAGCGTTGAGTTCAAGCACATAGCGCGCCGGCGCACCGCTGGAATAGGGCGGGCACGGATCGGCGGTGCACGGCTGCGCGGCATGCTGCACGCTGACCAGCCGGCGTTCCGCATCGAAGAACAGCATGTCGAGCGCAATCTTGGTGTTCTTCATCCAGAACGCACGCGGGATATCGTCCTGGAACACGAACAACATGCCGTGGTCGGCAGCCATCTGCGTGCGATCCATCAAACCGTGTTCACGCGAGGCGTCGTCTTGCGCGATCTCGATGGAATACGAATGACCCTTGAGGTCGACGGACGGCCCTTTTGCCGCGCACGCCGGTACCAAGGCGCCGATCGTGAGCACTGTCAGGACGGTGCGGAACGAACGGATCAATCCAGTCATGGCGAAATCCTCAACGTTGGGTTGAACTGAAGAACGGGAAGCATTGCCAGCTAGGTAGCGGCTGGCGGCAGGGCATGTCCGAACTGATCCTTGAATTCGGCAGCGAACTGCGCGTAATCAAAGTGCTGGTTCTGCGTGCCCGGATGCTCGACCTTGAGCGCGCCCATCAATGAGGCGACGCGACCGACGGTGGGCCAGTCCATTTCGCGCATCAACGCAAAAATCAGGCCGGCGCGATACGCGTCCCCGCAACCGGTTGGATCGATGATCGCGCGTTCGCGGGCGGGCGGGATCGCGTGCTGCGTGCCATCGCGCGTGCGAATGATCGATCCGCGCGGCCCCTGAGTGCAAATGTATGCGTGGACCTTGCTGGCGATCTCATCTGCGCTCCAGCCGGTGCGTTGCTGCAACAATTGCGATTCGTAATCATTGACGATCACATACGTGGATTTTTCGATCATCGCGCGAAATTCCGCGCCATCGAACAGCGGCATCGCCTGACCCGGATCGAAGATGAAAGGCACTCCGCGCGCGGCAAACTCGTCGACATGCTGGAGCATGGCGTCGCGGCCGTCCGGTGCGACGATGCCGAAGGTCACGTCCGCCACATCGCGCACGTGGTTTTCGTGCGAGCTCGACATCGCGCCCGGATGGAAGGCGGTGATCTGGTTGTTGTCCAGATCCGTCGTGATGAAGCACTGCGGCGTGAACTGATCGGTGAATTCGCGCACATGATCGAGACGGATGCCGCATTTCTCCAGGTGCGCGCGATAAGGCGCGAAATCCTGCCCCACCGTCGCCATCGGGATCGGATCGTCGCCGAGCAGTTTGAGGTTGTAAGCGATATTGCCGGCGCAGCCGCCGAACTCGCGGCGCATCCGCGGCACCAGGAACGACACGTTAAGGATATGCACCTGATCGGGCAGGATGTGCTTCTTGAACTGGTCGGGAAACACCATGATGGTGTCGTAGGCGAGCGAACCGCAGATCAGTGCTGACATGAGGGATTCCGGAGGGCAGATCGCAGGCAATCGGCAATTGTCGCAGAATTTCGCGCCGTGCTTTTGCTCCGGTCCTATGGGTATCCCGACGGAAACAGGCATCGTGCAAGGGTTTTTTAACCTTGGCTTCCTTGCCGACGCACGCGTTGCTGTTAAACTCGCGCGCTTTTCCCGCATCTCACAAAAGGCTCGCGCCTCGCTCATGTTCAAAGGTTTACGCGGACTGTTTTCCAACGATCTCTCGATCGATCTTGGCACTGCCAACACGCTGATTTACGTGCGTGGGCAGGGCATCGTGCTGAATGAACCCTCGGTCGTGGCGATCCGTCAGGACCGCGGCCCGGGTGGCCCGCGCTCGGTTGCCGCGGTCGGTGGCGATGCCAAGAAAATGCTCGGCCGCACCCCGGCTGCGATTGTCACGATCCGGCCGATGAAGGACGGTGTCATCGCCGACTTCACCATGACCGAGGAAATGCTCAAGCAGTTCATCAAGAAAGTGCACAAGGCGCGCATGTTTCGGCCGAGCCCGCGCGTGCTGGTGTGCGTGCCGTGCGGCTCGACCCAGGTCGAGCGCCGCGCCATCAAGGAATCGGCCGAATCGGCCGGCGCGCGTGATGTGTATCTGATCGAGGAACCGATGGCTGCGGCCATTGGTGCCGGCATTCCGGTGCACGAAGCACGCGGGTCGATGGTGCTCGACATTGGCGGCGGCACTTCCGAAGTCGCAGTGATCTCGCTAAACGGCATCGTTTATTCGCAATCGGTGCGCATCGGCGGTGACCGCTTCGACGAGGCGATCATCAATTACGTGCGGCGCAACCATGGCACCTTGATTGGCGAATCGACGGCCGAGCGCATCAAGATGGAAATCGGCTGCGCTTTTCCGCAGTCGGAGGTCAAGGAAATGGAAGTGTCCGGGCGCAACCTCGCCGAAGGCGTGCCGCGCATGTTCACGATCAATTCCAACGAAATCCTCGAAGCGTTGCACGAGCCCTTGTCCGGCATCGTCAGCGCGGTGCGCAGCGCGCTTGAGCAAACGCCACCGGAATTGTGTTCTGACGTTGCCGAGCGTGGCATCGTGCTCACCGGCGGCGGCGCGCTGCTGCGCGACATCGATCGCCTGATTTCCGAGGAAACCGGCCTGCACGTGCATATTGCCGACGACCCGCTGACATGCGTCGCGCGGGGTGGCGGCCGCGCGCTGGAACTCATCGATCAGCACGGCAGCGATTTTTTCGCACCTGACTAAGATCAGGGCTGAGGGCCTGGGGCCGGCACACGGGCTCCGCGCCCGTGTAGTCTTGACCTGCATTCATTCCGATTGAAGTTAGAGGCAGCATCGTGACTACGAAGCCCTCGGCCCTCCGCCCTCAGCCCTGATTCGTTGTGGCCATTGCGCGTACCGACAACGCCACGTTATTTGCCGAGGGCACGGTTTCGACGCTGCGCCTGATCGTCTATCTCGCGCTAAGCGTCGCCCTGATGGTGCTCGATCACCGCGGCAGCTACCTTGAGACGTTGCGTCGCGGCGGCAGCGCGCTGATCGAGCCGATCTACCGACTCGCCGCGTTGCCGGCGGTGCTCGCGCGTGCGGCGCGCAGCGCGGTCGTGACCCAGGACAGTCTGGTCAGCGAGAACCGCGATCTGCGCGAACAGTTGCTGCTGGCGCAGGCACGTCTGAATCGGCTGGATACCCTGGTCGCGCAGAACGCGCGGTTGAAAAGTTTGCTCGACGCGCAGAAAAATCTTGGCCTCACGGTGCAATTCGCGCGCCTGATCGATGTCGATCTGGATCCATTCCGCCATCGCATTGTGCTCAATGTCGGCGCGCACCAAGGTGTCACCGTGGGCCAGCCGGTCATCGATGCGCACGGTGTGATGGGACAGATCGTCGAAGTGTTGCCAAACACGTCGGTCGCGATGTTGATCACCGATCCGACCCACGCGATTCCGGTGGTCATCGAGCGCACCGGTCTGCGCACGATCGCGGTCGGCAGCGGCGCGATCGATCGGCTGGAATTGCCCAACATCCCGATCAGCGCGGATGTGAAACCGGGCGACAAGCTCTTGACGTCGGGCCTCGGCGGACGCTTTCCAGCCGGTTTTCCGGTAGGCGAAATCCATTCGGTTAGTCCCGATCAAAGCGGCATGTTTACCGCCGCGATTGCGCAACCGGCCGCCGCCCTCGACCGCAGCGGCGAAGTGCTGTTGTTGCACGATCAACCGGAACCTTACGGACCGCCAGCGGCGCTTGATGAGATCGGACCACCGGCCAGTCTCGCCGGTCCCGCGCCCGCCGCGCAGGCGAAGCCGTGATGCGTCCGCGCAGTCAGGGCTGGCTGTTCGGCGGCAGCCTTGCGCTTGCCCTTGTGTTGCAGTTGCTGCCGCTGCCGGACGTGCTGCTCCCGCTGAAACCGTACTGGCTCGGCCTGGTCTTGATTTACTGGGCGATCGAGATGCCCGAACGCATAGGTATTGGTTTCGCCTTCGTGCTTGGACTCGGCGGTGATGTGCTCACTGGCGAATTGCTCGGCGAACAAGCGCTGCGTCTGCTCGTGCTCACGTTTATCGTGCTGCGTTTTCGCGCGCGCCTGCGTTTTTTCCCGATCTGGCAACAGGCGCTGGCGGTGCTGGCGCTGCTGCTCAATGATCGCGTCGTGATGCTGATGGTGCGCGGATTTGCCGGCGAGCCGATGCCGCCGGCAACGTTCTGGGTGGCGCCAGTGATCGGCATGCTGGCATGGCCATTCGTGTTCCTGCTTTTCGACGGCCTGCGCACGCGTCTGCGTGGCGCGGATTGAGCGCCGATGGCGAGGTTTTTCAAGCCACTCAAGGAAGCGCGCCACGAGGCTGCCTTGTTCCGTCGCCGCGCGCTGGCCGGATTCGCGATCATCGTCGCGTGCCTGGCGGCGCTCGCTGTGCGCTTCGGTGTGCTGGAGATTCGCCAGCACGCCGAGTTCAGCGCGCGCTCGGAAGCCAACCGCGTGCTGACCCGGCCGCTGGCGCCGGCGCGGGGCCTTATCTACGACCGCCATGGCGTGCTGCTGGCGGAAAACATCGCGGCGTTCCGTCTCGAAGTGACACCCGAACAAGTGCACAACATGCCCGACATGCTGACGCGGCTCGGCAACGTGGTTGCACTTGGCGCCGACGACATCGAACGTTTCAATGCGCAGCGCGCCGGCAAGCGTTCTTACCAGAGCGTGCCGCTGCGCCTGAAGCTCTCGGAAGAGGAGATTGCACGGTTCTCGGTCAATCGCTGGGCGTTTGCGGGCGTCGACGTGGTGCCCTATCTGACGCGCGCGTATCCGCTCGGTGCGGAGTTTGCGCATACGGTCGGTTACGTCGGACGCATTGATACGGAGGATCTGGCCAAACTCGACAAGGGCGAATACGCCGGCAGCACGCATATCGGCAAGACCGGCGTCGAGCGTTTTTACGAGGCGCGCCTGCACGGCGAGCCCGGCTACGAACAGGTCGAGGTGAATGCTGATCATCGGCCATTGCGCGTGCTCGATCGCGTCGCGCCCAAGCCCGGCGACAACCTGTATCTGACTATCGATGCGCACCTGCAGCAAGCGGCCGAAGCGGCCTTCGAGGGCCGCGCCGGCGCGGCAGTGGCGATCGATCCACGTAATGGCGAAGTGCTGGCGATGGTCAGCGTGCCGAGCTTCGATCCGAATCCGTTCGTCAATGGCATCGCCAGCGTCGATTACGCCGCCTTGCTTGCGGCACCCGACAAACCGCTGCTCAATCGCGTGATCCGTGGCGGCTATGCGCCGGGTTCGACGGTAAAACCATTTGTGGGTCTGGGCGGCCTGGAACTGGGTCTGCGCACGCCGCAGGATACCGTGCTTTCGACCGGCGAATTCTTCATTCCCGGCCAGTCGCGCGCGTACCGCGATGATGTGCGCGGCGGCCAGGGCCGCGTCGCCCTGGTGCAGGCAATCGCCAAATCGGTCAACACCTATTTTTATTCGCTCGCCCTCGACATGGGCATCGATCGCTTCAGCAGCTTCATGGGCCGGTTCGGCTTTGGCGCGCCCACCGGCATTGATTTGGTCGGCGAGAGCGGCGGCGTGCTGCCGTCGCGCGAATGGAAACGCGCACGCTTCAACCAGGGCTGGTATCCGGGTGAAACGGTGATCGCCGGCATTGGCCAGGGCTATTGGGTGGTGACGCCGTTGCAACTCGCCAACGCGGTCGCGACGCTGGCTGATCGCGGCGTGCCGCATGTGCCGCACTTGCTCGCTGCCGTCGGCGTCGAGGGCAGCGCGCAGCCGGTCGTCGCGCCGCCGCCGCTGCCCAATGTAATTACGCGCGCGGCCAACTGGTTGCCGATCCAGCAAGGCATGATCGCCGTCCTTGACGCCGGTACCGCGCGTGGAATTGGCAAGGATTTTCCGTACGTGATCGCAGGCAAGACCGGCACGGCCGAGCGCTATTCGCGCACGGGCGAGGAGTGGACCAGCATCAGCGCCAGTCCGATCGAGCGGCATCAGGTGTTGTTCGAGGCATTCACGCCAGCGGACGATCCCCGTATTGCGGTCATCGTCGCGCTTGAGGCTGGCCGCAGCGGCGCGCACGATGCGGCGCCGATCGTGCGCAAGATTCTCGATGCGTGGCTGCCCGGCGACGAGGCGCGACAAGGCGCAACGCCCCCGACCGCCGCTGCGTCCACGGCCGCGCCCTCCACGACGCAGATGCCGCGATGATGCTCGACGATTTCATCGCCCAGTTGGGTCAGCGCGTGCGGGGCCTTGCGCGCAAGCCTCGCGTCGATCTGCCGCTGTTCGGCGCGTTGCTGCTGCTGATGGGCATCGGGCTGACAACGCTGTACAGCGCGAGCGACCTGGATCATGCGCAGGTGATTTCGCAGGCGCTGCGTTTCGTGCTTGGCCTGACCCTGATGGCGTTGATCGCGCGCATTCCGCCGCTGACCTTGCGCAACTGGACGCCCTGGCTGTACGCCGGCAGCGTGGTCCTGCTCGTCGTCGTCGTCGTGCTCGGCGAAGGCCGCGGCGCCAATCGCTGGCTGGATCTGCGCATCGTGCGCTTCCAGCCCTCGGAACTGCTGAAACTCACCATGCCGATGATGGTCGCCTGGTATCTCAACCGCCGGCCATTGCCGCCGGGTTGGCGCACGCTCGGCGTGGTGATGACGCTGATCGCCATTCCAGCCGCGTTGATCGCCAAACAACCCGACCTCGGCACGGCGCTGCTGATCGCCGCCAGTGGCGCGTTTGGCGTGTTCCTGTCCGGGCTTGCGTGGTGGCGCATTGGCGTGGTGTTTGGCGCAGCCGCGGCGATGGTGCCGGTCGGTTGGCATTTCCTGCACGACTACCAGAAAAATCGCGTGCTGACATTGCTCGATCCGGAAGCCGATCCGCTCGGCAATGGCTGGCACATCATCCAGTCGAAAATCGCGGTCGGCTCCGGCGGTGTGTGGGGCAAGGGCTGGCATCACGGCACCCAATCGCGCCTGGAATTCCTGCCCGAACACACCACCGATTTCATCTTCTCGGTGTTCGCCGAAGAGTGGGGCTTGATCGGAGTATTGCTGCTGCTTTCCTTGTACGTGTTCATCATCGCGCGTTGCCTGTGGATTGCATCCAACGCGAAAGACACCTACGCGCGTCTGCTCGCCGGCGCAATCAGCATGGCGCTGTTCGTCTACGTGATGGTCAATGGCGGCATGATCACCGGCATGTTGCCGGTGGTCGGCGTGCCGCTGCCGCTGGTGAGCTATGGCGGCACGTCGGCGGTGTCGCTGCTGGCCGGCTTCGGCGTGCTGATGTCGATCCATGCGCACCGCAAGGCAGTCGCGGCGTAGGCGTGCCGGTGTACATTAGGACCATGTCTGCACTTCCTCGCACCGTGTGCGCCCGCATCGTGATTTTTGTAGCCTGCGCGCTTGGCATGACGTGTGTCGATGCCGCGACGATCGCAAGCGAAGCGTCGCTGGGGACGGCCGAGCGCAGCTTCGCCGCTGAAGTCGCGCGCGAGGGCGGTCCGTCGGAAGCAAGCGTGCTGGCGACTTTGGCCCAGGCAAAAGTGCAGCCCTCGATCCTCGCCGCGATCGCGCGTCCGGCCGAGGCGGTGAAGCCGTGGAAGGATTACCGGCCGATTTTCCTGACCGACAAGCGCATTGATGATGGCGTCGCGTTCTACAGCGCGAATCGCGAACTGCTCGATCGCGTCGGCAAGCAATACGGCGTGCCGCCCGAAATCATCGTTGCGATCATCGGTGTGGAAACCGGTTACGGGCGCAACAGCGGCAAGTATCGCGTGCTCGACGCACTCGCCACACTGGCCTTCCACTATCCGCCGCGCAGCAATTTTTTTCGCGGTGAACTGAAACAGTTGTTCCTGCTCGGCGAGCAGCACTTGGCGTATCCGCTGGATGAACTGAGAGGTTCCTATGCCGGTGCGATGGGCTGGGGCCAGTTCATGCCGACCAGCATCGCGCAGTGGGCGAAAGATGCGGATGGCGACGGGCGCATCGATCTGTGGAACTCGCTGCCAGATATCACGGCCAGCGTCGCCAATTATTTTTCCGCGCACGGATGGCAGAAGGGCCAGCCGGTCGCGGTGCGCGCCCAGCCCTCCAGCGACGCGCGCGTCCTCAAGCCCGCCACTCTTGAACCGATCTACCCGATGCAGCAACTGGAAGCCTGGGGTTACGCGCCGACCGAACACGTCGACGCTGATGTCGCGTCAACCTTGCTTTCCCTCGATGGCGAACAAGGCCTCGAATACTGGCTGACCTTCAAGAATTTCTATGTGATCACCCGCTACAACAAGAGTCCGCTGTATTCGATGGCAGTGTGGCAACTGGCGCAGGCGATTGCCGCGGGCGCGTCGGCATCGTGAGGCTGCAGTGCGCGCTGGTATGCGTCGGGATTGGCCTGTTGCTGGGCGCGTGTGCGAGTCACGGTCCGCGCACGCGACGTGCGTCGCCGCCGCCGCAACCGCCGGCAACGTCCGGCGTGCGCAGCGAGCATGCGCCGCGAGACAATACCGCACGTTCGCAATCGGAGCGCTATCGGCAAAATGACGACAACGGCCCGGCCGCCCCGCTGATCGACGTGAGCAAGATTCCCGAACCTGTGCCGAAAGTCGAGCCGCGATCGCGCTACGGCAACAAGCCGACCTACAGCGTGCTCGGTCAGTCATACCATGTGCTCGACGATGCGCGCGGCTATGACGAGAAAGGTCTTGCCTCGTGGTACGGCAACAAGTTCCACGGCTACATGACGTCGTCGTTCGAGGCCTACGACATGTACGCGTTCAGTGCGGCCCACAAGACCTTGCCGTTGCCCAGCTATGCGCGGGTGACCAATCTCGACAACGGCAAAAGCGTGATCGTGCGCATCAATGATCGCGGCCCGTTCCACGAAAACCGCATCATCGATCTTTCGTATGCGGCTGCGGTGAAGATCGGCATCTGGCCCAAGGGCACCGGCATTGTCGAAGTGCGCGCGATCGATCCTTCGCAGCCGGATGTCGAGCGGCCATCGACTCGCACCGTTGCGACGTCGCCGGCCCATGCGCCGCCGCCATCGCTGGTGGCAGCGACGCGTATCGCGCCTGGCAAGTCGCCAGCAGCCGTGGCGCGCGGGGATACGTCCAGCTTCGCTACGGTGGGGACACGTGGCGCAGCGCGCATCTATCTGCAACTGGGTGCATTCGACGATCGTGCGAATGCCGAACGCGCCGGTGCGAATGCGACGCGCGCTGGACTCGAGCATGTCGGAATCGAATCGGTGGCGGTCGCCGGGCGCACCGTGCACCGGGTGCGCGTGGGGCCGGTCGCGGACGCGGCTGCTGCCGACGCGCTCAGTGAGCGCATCGAGAAACTTGGATTCGGCGCTCCGCGGGTCGCGATCGAGCGCTGATCAAGGCATGAACGTGTGTGCTTTGTGGCAGCAGCGTGATACGCACAGTGTTTTTGCGCTGCGCGGTCTGCCACAATTCCGTTTTGCACGCCATGCATTGCTTGACCTGATTCCGAATGGAATCGCACGCGATCGATCATTCGATCTGTGGCGCCGCAGATGGCGCGGTTTCGCCCCCATGCGCGCTTGAAGAACAGCCATGACGGCTTCTTCAGTACCCCTTCAACATCGATGCAGGACCGAAATCCCGAAATGAAGCTGTCGCCTTTTGTCGTTCTCGCCACTCTCGTGTTTGCCAGCGTCCCGCTCGGGGCGCGCACCAGGTCCCATTCGCATTCAACTCCCGCACCCACGTCCGCACCGTCGACAGCGGCACCGACCGCCGCTTCCGGTACTAGCGCACCCGCAGCGGCCGCGGCTGCCAACCCCAATCTGCCGACGCCGCAAGCGGTGCCCAAACCCGTACCCCTGCCGGTTGCTGGTGCGGGCGCCGGTCCGACTCCGCCGCCGCCGGCAATCGAGGCGAAAAGCTGGGTCTTGATGGACTACGCCACCGGCCAGGTGCTGGCCGGCGAGAATCCCGATCTGCGCGTCGCGCCCGCTTCGATCACCAAGGTGATGACGTCGTATGTGGTCTCAGCGGAACTGGCGCACGGCAAGATCCACCGCGACGATCAGGTTTTCATCAGCGAGCATGCGTGGCGCGCTGGCGGCGCCGGCACCGATGGCTCGACCAGCTTCCTGCAGCTCAACAGCAAGGTACCGCTGAAGGATTTGCTGTCCGGCATGATCATTCAGTCCGGTAATGATTCAGCGATCGCGCTGGCCGAACACGTCGCCGGATCCGAAGACACGTTCGCGCAACTGATGAATCAGTACGCGGCGAAAAAACCATTACACGACCGCACACGATGTGGCGCTGCTGTCGCGCGCGTTGATCCACGATTACCCGGAGGACTACACGATCTACTCGGTCAAGGAGTTCGAGTGGAATGGAATCAAGCAGCACAACCGCAACACACTGCTGTGGCGCGATGAAAGTGTCGATGGCATCAAGACCGGACACACCTCCGAAGCCGGGTTTTGTCTGGCGACATCGGCCAAGCGCGGCGATCAGCGCCTGATCGCCGTGGTGATGGGCGCGCCGAGCGAGAAACAGCGGGCCGACGACAACCAGGAACTGCTCAACTACGGGTTCCGATTTTTCGACACGCACCAGCTCTACGCTGCGAACACGCCGCTGGCGACCCCGGAGTTGTGGAAAGGCGCGGTCGCGAATGTGCCGCTCGGCGTTGCGGACCCTGTGCTGGTGACGTTTCCGCGCGGCCGCTACGGTGATCTCAAGGCCAGCCTCGACATACCCGCGCGACTGGTGGCGCCGATCGTCAAAGGCAAGCCGATCGGCCTATTGAAGGTGCAACTCGACGGCAAGACCTTGCTGGAGCGACCGCTGATCGCGTTGGCCGACGGTCCAGAAGGCGGTTTCTTCAAGCGGCTCTCGGACAGCGCGTGGATGTGGTTCAAGGGCGACGCCGGCAGCAGCGTTTCTGCCGCGGCACCGAAGGGGAATTGAAGCTTTGTGGTCATGCGTGGAGCGTTCGGTGATACGGAAAAATCGAATGGAACCGAGCGAAATGATTGTCTGAAGCCACTGCTCCCGGCCGGAAGGTGGGCTCGTCTTGCGGCGCGGGACGCTCCCGCATCGCTTTGTTTGATGGAGAGCGTATCGATGAAAGATTTGGAAGAAATCCAGGCGCAGCAACCCGACCAGGGCTTCCAGTTTCCGGGCGTCTTTGAAATAACCGCGATGGGTGACGCGACGGCCGGACTCGAGACCCGGGTGCCACAAATTCTCCAAAACCTCGGTCTCAGTGTGCTGGCCGGCTCGACGCGCTTGCGACCCTCACGCGAAGGCAACTACCTCGCGGTATCGGTCAGCTTCACCTGCCCCAGTCGCCAGAAATACGATGAAGCGCACGCAGCCCTGCGCGCGGAACCTTCGATCCGCTGGACGCTGTAATGAAACCGCAACGCGAGTGGGGATGGGGATACGCACGACGTGGAAACTGAGGAACGCGCGTTCTTGAATCCCGAATCCCGAATCCCGGGTTGCGAATCCCGTCTGCTGGTGCGTCTCCTTGGTCGTCAGCCGTACGAACCGGTGTGGCACGCGATGCAGGCGTTCACCGATGCGCGCGGACCGGACACGCCGGACGAATTGTGGGTGCTTGAACACGATGCGGTATTCACCCTGGGGCAGGCGGGCAAGTGGGAGCACGTGCTGGTGCCCGGCGATATCCCCGTCATTCCGGTCGATCGCGGCGGCCAGGTCACCTATCACGGACCGGGTCAGATCGTTGCCTATCCGCTGATCGATCTGCGCCGGTTGAAAATCGGCGTGCGCGAGCTGGTCAACCGCATCGAGCAGGCGATCATCGACACGCTCGACACCTGGAATATCGTTGCGGCACGTCGCGAGGGCGCTCCCGGCGTGTATGTCGGCGACGCCAAAGTCGCGGCGCTTGGCTTGCGCGTGCGCCGCGGCTGTTCGTTGCATGGATTGGCGTTCAATGTCGCGATGGATCTGGAGCCGTTTCAGCGCATCAACCCGTGTGGCTATCAGGGCTTGGCGGTCACCCAGGTGCTAGACTTGGGCGGACCGGGATCGCTGGCGGCAGTCGAAGCGATCCTGGTTGGCGAACTGGCCCGCCAGTTCGGGCTGATCGCGCAACATGCAGACCCTTCAATCCCTTTCCTTTCTGTCGGCGACGCCGCGCGCGTGGCCCCATCCGCATGATCGACGTCAAAACCATTCCTCTGGCGGTCGCCAACGATCCGCTCGCTCCACCGGACAAACAGCTTGGCGAAGACAAGATCGCGCGTAACCGCGCCGGTTTTTCCGACGCGCCGATGCTGCGCAAGCCGTCGTGGATTCGCGTGCGCATTCCACCCGGCAATGCGGTCGCCCAACTCAAGGCCAAGCTGCGCGCCAACCATCTGGTCACGGTGTGCGAGGAGGCTTCGTGCCCCAACATCCACGAATGTTTCGGCAAGGGCACCGCCACGTTCATGATCCTCGGCGAAGTGTGCACCCGGCGCTGTTCGTTCTGCGATGTCGCGCATGGCCGTCCGGGCGCGGTCGATCCGCTGGAACCGGCACATCTGGCCGGCACGATTCGCGACATGGGTTTGCGCTACGTCGTGATCACCTCGGTCGATCGAGACGATCTGCGTGATGGCGGCGCGGGGCATTTTGCCGCCTGCATCAAGGCCGTCCGCTTCGAGAATCCGTCGATCAAGATCGAGATCCTGACACCGGATTTCCGCGGCAAGGGGCGAATGGAGCGCGCTCTGGACTTGCTCGCCACCGATCCGCCGGACGTGTTCAATCACAATCTGGAAACACCGCGGGCGCTGTATCGCGAAGTGCGTCCGGGTGCGGATTACGACTGGTCGCTGAGCCTGTTGGCGCAGTTCAAGGCGCGCCATCCGGACGTCCCTACCAAGTCCGGCATCATGCTGGGCCTCGGTGAGACATTGGAGCAGGTCGAGGAAACGTTGAACGATCTGCGTGCGCACGCGGTCGACATGGTGACGATCGGCCAGTACCTGCAGCCGACCGCGCATCATCATCCTGTGCTGCGCTATTGGACGCCCGACGAGTTCAAGGCGATCGAGGCGCTGGGTTACCGGATCGGCTTCAGCCACGTCGCCTCCGGTCCGCTGGTGCGTTCTTCCTACCATGCGGACGAGATGGCGCACGCGGCGGGTTATGTACAGGTTGCATAGGCTAAACAGGTGGGCTTACCCCCGTTTGAAAATTTGCGGAGAGACAAGGTACATGCGTAACTTGCTGTTCATTGCGGCCCTCGTGACCCTCATGGGACTGACCGGGCCAGTGTGTGCCAAGCCGGTGCAGGAGGCGTCTGCGCCGCTGCTCAAGGCGACCTCGGCGGAGGGCGAAGCAGGCATCTGGGCGACGCGCTTCCTGACCCGTTTCCACTACAAGCCCACGCCGCTCGACGACGCCATGAGCGAGAAGATCTTCAAGCGCTATCTGGACTCGCTCGATAGCGACAAGCTGTTCTTCACCCAGGTCGACGTCGACAAGTTCGCCGCCTACAAGGACACCCTCGACGACGCGATATACGACCAGAACCTGGCCGCGCCCTTCGCGATCTTCAACGTGTACGAACAGCGCGTCGGTGAGCGCGTCGCGTTTGCTCGCGCTGAGCTTGCGAAGGGTTTTGATTTCAGCGTCGAGGAAAGCTACCGCTACGACCGCGAAAAGGCTCCATGGGCAAGCGACGATGCTGCCGCCAACGACTTGTGGCGCAAGCGCATCAAGAACGACTGGTTGCGCCTGAAACTGGCCGGCAAGGCGGACAAGGACATCCGCGAAACGCTCGACAAGCGCTACGCCAGCTATCTCGACCGCGTGCATCAGCTCAACAGCGAAGACGTGTTTCAGACCTTCATGAACGCGTATGCGATGTCGATCGAGCCACATACCAATTATCTCGGCCCGCGTTCGGCGGAGAATTTCGATATCGCGATGAAGCTCTCGCTCGAGGGCATCGGCGCCGTGCTGCAGCGCGACGACGATTACACCGCAATCCGCGAAATCGTGCCGGGCGGTCCCGCGGCGCTGTCGGGCAAGATCAAGGTTGGCGATCGCATCGTCGGTGTCGGCCAAGGCGCCAACGGCGTCATTGTCGACGTGGTTGGATGGCGTCTGGACGATGTGGTGGAAAAGATCCGCGGGGCCAAGGACACCGTCGTGCGGCTCGAAGTGCTGCCCGCGGACGCGGGTCCCGATGGCAAGCACGCCACCCTCGACCTGGTGCGCAAGAAGGTCAGCATCGAAGAGCAGGCGGCGAAAAAATCCGTCATCGAGGTCAAGGACGGCACGCATGTGCGGCATATCGGCGTGATCTCGCTGCCGACGTTCTATCAGGACTTCGACGCACGCCGCCGCGGTGACAAAAACTACAAGAGCGCGACGCGCGACGTCGAGAAGCTGCTTGGCGAATTGAAAAACGAGAAAGCGGACGGCGTGATCGTCGACCTGCGCAACAACGGCGGCGGCTCGCTGGCTGAAGCAACCGATCTGACCGGTCTGTTCATCGACAAGGGTCCGGTCGTGCAGGTCAAGAATGCCGGCGGCCAGATCGAAGCGGAGAACGATACCCAGGCCGGCATGGCGTGGGACGGCCCGCTCGCGGTGCTGGTCAATCGCGCGTCGGCGTCGGCGTCGGAGATTTTTGCCGCGGCCATCCAGGACTACGGTCGTGGCGTGATCATCGGCGAACCGACGTTCGGCAAGGGCACCGTGCAAAACCTGGTTGATCTGGATGATGTCGCACACAACGAAAAGCCGACCTTTGGCGAGGTCAAGATGACGATCGCGCAATTCTTCCGCATCAATGGCGGTTCAACCCAGTTGCGCGGCGTGACGCCCGACATCAGCTTCCCGTTGACCGTGGATGCGAAGGATTTTGGCGAATCGAGCTACGACAACGCGCTGCCGTGGACCTCGATCGCTCCGGCAAAGTATGCCGCGGTGGCGGATCTGAAACCGATCCTGCCGATGCTCGTCGAGCGCCACCAGGCGCGTGTCGCAAAGAACGCCGAATGGCAGAATTTCGAAGCCGATCTCACCGACCTGCGCAAGTTGCGGGACGAGAAAACCGTGTCTCTCAACGAACAGGTGCGGCGCAAGGAACGCGATGAGCAGGAAGCGAAGCGCAAGGCGCGCGATCTGGCCAGTGCGTCGGCGACGCCGCAGTCCGATCCCGCAGCCAAGACCACGCAGAAGATCGCCGATGACGCAAAGGACCGTGCCAGCGGCAAGAACGATCAGACCAGCATGGCGCAGATTCGCAAGGACACCGACCATCCCGCGCCGTCAGCGGCCAAGGATACGCCTGTGCAGGACGATGGTTTGCAGCCCGATGAGCGCAGCATCTCCGTTGACCTCAAACGCGAAAAGGCGGCCAAAGACAAGCGCGATGTGATCCTCGACGAAGCGGCGCATATCCTCGCAGACGAGATCGGCTTGATCCGCACCGACACCAAACTTGCAGCGCAGGTACTGCCGCATGGCGTCATCGCGCCGACCGAAGTCAACTGATTCGCGGCAGGCGCGACCGAACCTGGGGAGCGAGCAGCGCCGGCGCTCCCACACGCGCAATGATGCTCAGCGATAGCGCTGCTGCAGAAACGCGAAATACGCGCGCAATCCCTGCGCTTCGCCGCCGCGCGGGTGGCCGGGCCGATCGTTGTCGTTCCACGAATACACATCCAGATGCGCCCAAGCCTGGGTTGGTGGCACGAATCGCTCGAGAAACAACGCCGCGGTGATCGCGCCGGCATGCCGCGACGCGCCGGCATTGGCGAGATCTGCAATCGGCGATTCGAGCATGCTCAGATACGGCCGCCACAACGGCAGGCGCCAGAGCGGATCGCGCGTTGCGTGCGCGCCATCGAGCAGCCCAGTCGCGACGTCATCACGATTGCTGAACAGTGCAGGCAGATCGGGACCGAGGGCGACACGGGCGGCGCCCGTCAGGGTTGCGAAGTCCAGAATCAGGTCGGGGTTCTGCTCGGCGGCATAGGCCAGCGCATCGCAAAGCACCAGACGTCCTTCGGCATCGGTGTTGTCCACTTCGACGCTCAAGCCGGCGCGCGTCGTGATGACTTCGCCTGGCCGGTACGCATTCGCGCCGATCGCATTCTCCACCGCTGGAATCAGCAAGGTCAGGCGCAGCGGCAACTGCGAATCGAGCACGAGGCTCGCCAGTCCGATCGCATGCGCGGCGCCGCCCATGTCCTTCTTCATCCAGCGCATGCCGTCGCCGGTCTTGATGTTGAGGCCGCCGGTGTCGTAGCACACGCCCTTGCCGACCAGGACCACGTGTGGCGCATCGACCGGCCCGTAAGTCAGTTGCACCAGACGTGGCGCGCGGTGACTGGCACGTCCGACTGCATGGATGGTCGGGAAATTCTGGCCAAGCAATTCATCGCCGACCCATTCGCGATAGGTCGCGCCGTGGCGCTCGGCCAGCGCGCGCACGTCGGCGGCAAGTTCTGCCGGACCCATATCTTCGGTGGGCGTATTGATCAGATTGCGCACATGGTCGATCGCAGCGGCCATCGGCGCCGCGTGGCGTGCGGTTGCGGCGTCGACCACCAGCTGCGCCGGCTCGCGCAGCGGCTTGCGGTAGCGGGTGAACTGATATGCGCCGAGCGCCCAGCCGAGCGCGACATCGGACGCATCCATGGCGAGGCCGCGCGCGTCCAGCGCATAGCGGCCTTCGGGCAGACGCACCGGCAGGCTGGCCAGGCTGAACAGTGCATCACGCGGATCGCAGCCGACAAGCACGGCGAGCACGCTGCCGTGCGGACCGGGCAGGGCGAGGAAGCGTCCGCCTTCGCCGGCGAATGCGTTTGCCGTGCACCAGCGCTTCGCATCGTCACCGAATGGCGCCACGACCGCACTGAAATTTTCGCGATCGACCGCAATCAGCGGTGTCGCATCGGTGACCTCGGCCGCGGTGATCCAAGCATGCATCGAAAGTCCTCGTTGCCAGACGCCAGGCGCGAAGCCGAATCGCCCGACGTCCTGTGCAGTGCGGATTATCCCGCGTTTTGCGGGGATTGCTGTGCGATCCACTGCACCAGTTCGCCCAGATCGTTAAGTTGCAGATCGGGCGGAGCCGCGCGTGGGTCGCATGCGTTGGCAGCGAAGTGGGCCTCCCACTCGGCGCCGCTGCGATTGAGCCACGCGGTGCGCAGGCCTGCCTCGCGCGCGCCAATCACGTCGAGCAGCGGATCATCGCCGACATGCAACACGTTTTCAGGGGCCAGCCCCAGGCGCGCACAGGCCGCATGGAAAATCGCCGCTGCCGGCTTGGCCGCACCGAAATCGCGCGCCGAAATACAGTGCTTGAAATGTTGGCGCAGGCCGATCCGGTCGAGGTCGGCGTTGCCGTTCGAGATGCTGACCAAAGGCAAGCGTTCGTCCAGGGCAAGCAAGGCCGGAACGGTGTCGGGGTAACATTCGACGCGATTGCGCGCAGCAAAGTAGATCTCGAACGCGGCCTCGACATACTGGTTGTCCATGCCGCATGCGGCGAACGCGCGCTCGAGCGTGAGCAGACGTTGCGCTGTGAAATCGTGGGCGAGATCCGGACGCTCGATGGAAACCACCTCGCGCAGGTCGCGAAACGCGGGGATCGGCCACGCGTCGGCCACAGCAGCGTGGTGCTGCCGCAACCACGCATCAAGGTGTTCCTCGGCGGCGAGGATCGCCGGCGTGACCGGCCACAACGTATCGTCCAGATCAAGTGAAATGGCGAGTATGCGCATTGTCCGGCGACGTTCAGCCGCCGGTGGTGCCGCCACTGACATTGCCGAACGAAACCGCCGGTTTGGCATGTGCAGCGGCTTTTGCCGTCGCCGCCGGTTTCTTCTTCGCGACAGGCTTGGGCGGCGTGCTCTTGGCGATCTGGACGCCACAGGCTTTGCCGCGACCGTCTTGCCCGGCGTTTCCGCTTTTGCGACGGCCGCTTTCTTGAGCGCCGCCTTCTCCTCGGCGCGTGCGAGGTTTCCGCGCGCCGCTTCGGTCGATGCGGCGGTTGGCGCGATACGCGCCTTGGCTGCCAAAGTCGCGCGCGGTGCCGAAACGGGAGTGGGTGCCGGTAGTGCTGCAGCGATTGCGACGCCGGTTGCCGCCTCGCGTCCCAGGTGTGCGTCGATGAACGCCATACGCGCAGCGTTGTGCGCGATCACGTCCTTGGCATCTGCATAGGGCACCAGCGCGTGGCGGCGCAAGATGTCTTGTGCGATCTGCGTATCGAGGAACGCGATAAAGCGGTTGACCGCTTCATGCTTGGGCGAGTCTTCGCGCTCGGCCAGAAACAGCGTGATGTACAGCGGGTAGCTTGCATCGGCAACCGTCGCGGTGGATGCGCCGATGCCTTCCACGCTGAGCATCTTGACCGCCTTGTTCGCGTGTACGCTGGCCAGGGTCGACAGCCCAAGACCCGCCGGATCGAGCGCGACGGCTTCCTCCAACTTGGTTGTGTTGAGATACAGACGCGGCGCAGCTACGCGCTGATCGCCGTTGCGAAACACCAGTTCGCGCAAACTGAACTCGACTCCGTCTAATGGCGCGGCAATCGCATACAAATTGATTGCCACGTCGTTGCCGCCGAGCTCTTTCCAGTTGGTGATGCGACCGTAATAGATGTCGTGGATTTGCGTCAGCGTCAAGCTCGACACCGGATTTTTCGGATAGGTGATCGGCACCGCCGCATCCAGCGCAACTGGCACGAAATTGATGCCTGCTTCCTCGGCGCGTCGCGCGTACTTGCCGCGCGCGGTGCCGGCGATATCGGCACTGCCTTGCGCAACCGCATCGAGACCAGACAAGGTGCTGAACGGCTGCAACACAATCTTGCCTTTTTTCTCTTTCTCATATTCCTTGGCGAGGTCATCCATGATCGCGCGACCGGTGGCCTGGTCGCCGCGCCAGATGAGTTCATCCGGTGCTGCGGCGAGGGCGGGTGTCGCGAGGCAAGCAAGAAAAAGCGTCAGTGCGAGCGAGGTGGAAAAATGATGTGACGACATGGATCGAAAACCCGCAGGAGAGGGAAAAACAAGGAGGCAACCTTAGCACGCGAGACGTGAATGTCGCTGTTGCTGCGATCCCGAGATACCTACGTTGCAGGCGTGCGCGGCAGTTGCCGCGGCCGCGCGGCGCGGCACGTCACTGCCGCGCCGGACCCTTCACTGCAGCAACAGGTAATACGCTTCGTTGCCGCGCAACAACGTCAGCATCAACTGACGTGGATGGGCAGCGACAAGCTGGCGGAAATCCGCAGCGCCAGCAAGGTCGCGCCGATTCACCGCGACGATGATGTCACCGTTGCGCAAGCCGTTTGCAAACGCGCGGCTGCTGGCGGCGATACGCGTCACGCTGACCCCGCCGATACCCAGGCGCTGCAAGCTGTCGGCGGCGTCGGCAAACTGGATGCCAGCCAGACGCGGATCGAGCGTGTCGCCCTTGAGCGATTGCACGTCACTGGCCTTGAGCGAGGTGTTCACTGTTATCGGCTTGCCGTCGCGCAACAAGCCGACATCGATGGCGGCGCCGGTTGCGGTCAGGCCTTCGATATTGTGCAGGTCCTGCGCGCTGTTCACGCTCTTGCCGTCAAGGGAGATGATCACGTCGCCGGTGCGCAGGCCCGCCGCTGCCGCCGGCGAGTTCGCACGCACGCGTGTGACGACCGCGCCTTTTACGTCGCCGAGCGATAGCAGCCTGGCGATTTGCGCGCTCACGTCCTGCGCCTCCACGCCGAGCACGCCGCGCTTGACCTCGCCAGTCGCGAGCAACTGGCGCATCACGCCGACCGCGAGATTGGAGGGGATGGCAAAGCCGATGCCGACGTTGCCGCCTGAGGGCGTGTAGATCATCGAGTTGATGCCCACCAATTCGCCGCGCAAGTTGACCAGCGGGCCACCGGAATTGCCCGGATTGATCGACGCATCGGTCTGGATGAAGTTCTGGTAGCCCGACCCTCGCAGGCCCGAGCGGCCGAGAGCGGAGACGATGCCCGAAGTCACCGTCTGGCCGAGTCCAAACGGCTCGCCGATCGCGACCACGAAATCGCCGACGCGCAACTTCGCCGAATCAGCCAGTGCCAATGCCGTCAGATGGCCGGGCGGAATCTGCAGCACGGCGATATCCGTTTCCGGATCGGTGCCGAGCACTTTGGCCTTGACGGTGTGGCCATCGGCAACGGTTACCTCGATGTCGTCGGCACCTTCGACCACGTGATTATTGGTCATCACGTAACCCTTGTCCGCATCGACGATGACGCCGGATCCAAGCGATTGCTGCACGCGTTCGCGCGGCGTGTTTGGAATACCGAAGAAGCGCTGGAACACCGGGTCGTCGAAGTACGGATTGCGCACCGCGACGTGGGTCTTGGATGCAATGTTGACGACTGCCGGCGTAACGCGTTCAAGCATCGGTGCCAGCGAAGGCAGCGCCTGGCCATCGACGATGGGCGGCAACGCCGCGTGTGCGGTGGGCGTGCGTAGGAGCGGCGAGGCGAGCAGCGCCGCCAGCAACAGCAACCGCGATGGCGCGGCGAGGCGCGCGGCAAGACGCAAGGCATGCAGAAAATCGGTCACGGGATTCTTCCTTGTCGAAGAAGTGGGCAGTGGCGCAGTCTCGCCTGAGACCGCAACCAGCGGCGTGGGTTTCCGTATTTTCGCGCTTGGATGGACCTCCCGCGAGCCCGCCGTCGGCGCCGCCGACGGCATCGGCGCGAACCTGAAAACACTGCTTGCCTTCCCCCCTTGGCCGGCGTACGTTATCGGGCGGCCCACAATATCTTGTGTTCCACTTGGTTGACAAAGCCCATACATTGGGTCAGATGGCGATTCGCAGTGGCAAGCTGAGCAAGGCTGCAAGGGCTGACGGCCGCGCAGAATGAGCTGCGAGCGGCAGGAGATTGGCGCTTGGTCATGTCATGGGGAAGGCTATAGCGGGGCGTTTGCGGTGCCGAAAGGGACATGCAATCAAGCTGGGGTCGCATGCGGCGAAATTTTCTGGAGAACAAAAATCAATGAGCACGGTGCGCCTTGAACAGCTCGCGCGTGGCGCGGTGGAAATTCCGCTGCAGCCGACGTCGTACGACATCTGGGACAAGAAATACCGCCTGAAGGCGAAAAACGGCGAACCGGTCGATGCAACCATCGACCACACCTACCAGCGTATCGCCAAGGCGCTGTCCGAGGTGGAAGCGACGCCCGAGAAGAAAACCTACTGGAGCGAGCGTTTCCTGTGGGCGCTGCGCCGCGGCGCGATTCCGGCCGGGCGCATCACCTCCAACGCCGGCGCACAGGAACACAAGCCCAAGACCTCGACGATCAACTGCACGGTGTCGGGCACCATCGACGACTCGATGGACAACATCCTCGACAAGGTGCACGAGGCCGGACTCACCTTGAAGGCGGGTTGCGGCATCGGCTATGAATTTTCGACCTTGCGCCCGCGTGGCGCGTATGTGTCCGGTGCGGGCGCGTACACGTCCGGGCCACTGTCGTTCATGGATATCTACGACAAGATGTGTTTCACGGTGTCGTCGGCGGGCGGGCGCCGCGGTGCCCAGATGGGCACGTTCGATGTCAGCCATCCGGACGTGAAGGAATTCATCCGTGCCAAGCGCGAGGACGGGCGCCTGCGTCAATTCAATTTGAGTCTGCTCATTACCGATGATTTCATGGCCGCGGTCCAGGCCGATGCCGAATGGCCGCTGGTGTTCCCGGTGCACGTCAAGGAACAGCACGAGATCGATCTGGTCGATTCCGAAAAAGTCGTCTGGCGCGACTGGCCGACGCACAAGAACTACGTCGTGCGCGAAGACGGCCTCACCGCGTGCAAGATTTACGACCACATTCGCGCGCGGCATCTGTGGGACATGATCATGGTGTCGACGTACGACTACGCCGAGCCCGGTTTCATCCTCATCGATCGCGTCAACGAGATGAACAACAACTGGTGGTGCGAGCATATCCGCGCGACCAATCCCTGCGGCGAGCAGCCGCTTCCGCCGTATGGCTCGTGCCTGCTCGGTTCGGTCAATCTCACCACGTTCGTGCGCGATCCGTTTGGGCCAAAGGCTCGCTTCGACTGGGAGGAATACCGCGAAGTCGTGCGCGTGTTCACGCGCATGCTCGATAACGTGGTCGAGATCAACGGCCTGCCGCTGGCGCAGCAACGCGACGAAATCACCAGCAAGCGTCGCCACGGCATGGGTTTCCTTGGGCTGGGCTCGACCTTGACCATGTTGAAGATGCGTTACGGTACCGGCGAGGCGTGCGATTTCACCGAGGATGTGAGCCGCGAGATGGCGTTGGCCGGGTGGGAAGTCGCGCTCTCGCTGGCCAAGGAGAAAGGTCCCGCGCCCGTTCTCGCGCGCGACTTCGAGGTCACCGGCGAGATGCTGCGCCGGCGTCCGGAGATGGCCAGCGACGGCTATGCGATCGGCGACATGGTCCCCGGGCGCGTGTTGCACGCGAAGTATTCGCGCTACATGCAACGCGTCGCCGAGGTCGCGCCCGAACTGGTCGCCGAGCTGTCCCGGATCGGCGCGCGCTTCACCCATCATTCCTCGATTGCACCGACCGGCACCATTTCGCTGTCGCTGGCCAACAACGCCAGCAACGGCATCGAACCCAGCTTTGCGCACAGCTATTCGCGCAACGTGATCCGCGAAGGCAAGAAGTCCAAGGAAAAGGTCGAGGTGTTGAGCTACGAGTTGCTCGCCTATCGCGGACTCATCAACGCCAAGGCACTGCCGGGATCGCAGGACCCCGATGAAAAGCTGCCGGATTACTTCGTGGCCGCCGACGATATTTCGCCGGTCGAGCATGTCGACATCCAGGCCGCGGCGCAGAAATGGGTCGATTCGTCGATCTCCAAGACCGCCAATGTTCCGACCGATTATCCGTACGAGGATTTCAAGGACATCTACCGTTACGCCCATCAGCAGGGTCTCAAGGGGTGCACCACGTTCCGTTTCAATCCGGCGGCCTTCCAGGGCGTACTGGTGAAGGAGCATGATTTGGCCAACACCACGTATCGCTTCGAACTCGAGGACGGTTCGGTGGTGGAAGTCAAGGGTAACGAGGAGATCGAGTACGATGGCGAATCGCACACCGCCGCGAATTTATTTGACGCGCTCAAGGAAGGCTATTACGGCAAGTTTTAGGAAAGCGCCCGGTTTCAGGAAAGCGCGTTCCGAGCGTCGATGGCAGTTGCGTTTGCGTTTGCGTCAGCAGATCGTGTGACAGTCGTTCATTCCATCAGGTTCATTCCACTGGAGAGGGGAACACCCATGCATAGTGAAGGCGGCAGTTCGTTCGATAATATGAAAGAGGGCGCCGCGCAAATCGGCGGCGCCGTGGTCGATGCAGCAAGTGCGGTCGCGTCCTCGGTGGGCCACGCCGCAACCGATGCCAAGCATGCGGTGGAAAACACCGCCAAGAAAGTGGCAAACAAGGCCGGAAAGGCGCGCAAACAGGCAGCCCGCAAGGTGATGGCGGTGGTCGCCAGCGCGAAGAAGATTGTCGGCAAGAAGCCGGTGGCGAAGAAGGCTGCAGCGGCGAAGAAGGCTGTCGCCAAGGTCGTGCGCAAGGACGCGAAGAAAGTTGCGAAAAAAGCGGCGCCCGCAAAGAAAGCGGTCAAAAAGGCAGTAAAGAAAGTCGCGCGCAAGGCAGTGCCTGCAAGGAAGGCAGCGGCAAAAGGACTGAGGAAGGTCGCGCGCAAAGTCGCGCCACGCAAAGCCGCAACGAAGAAAGTCGCGCGCAAGGGCGCCAGCCGAAGTGCGATGAAGAAGGCTGCACCCAAAAAAGTGGCGGCGAAGAAATCGTCCAAGAAAGTCGCGAAGAAAGCCGCTCCGCGCAAGGCGATGAAAAAAGCCGCACGTCGCAAGTAGCCAGTATTGTCTGGGCACGATCGGCCGGCGCGCGGCTGCCGGTCGATCGTGAAATAAACGGTGCCGCCGAGGAGAGACGAATGGCCACCCGAACACGCACCACGCTGTACAGCAGCGCCGGCAAGAAACTGTATGCAGTGCGCAATGCCGACGGTACGTTCAAGGATATTCAGACCTATCAACGCGCGCACCGCGCGGACATGGCGCGCACCAGCGCTGCGGAAACCGCGCTTGCCGCGAAAAAGGCTACTGCGAAAAAAGCCGCGGCGAAGAAATCGCCGGCCAGGAAATCCCCCGCAAAGGCGCCTGCGAAAAAGACCGCGGCAAGAAAGTCGCCGGCGACGAAGAAGGTGGTGAAAAAAGCATCGTCGCGAAAGACCCCAAAATAAGGCCGCACGAACCAAGCAGCCGCAGCGTTAGAGATCCTTTTCGACGCGCGCGCTCCAGGAATTGGATGGCGCGACCAATTGCCAGTTTCGCTCGACGCAGGCCGAACGATTTCGCAGCGCGGCCCGCTTCCTGTCTGCGGCGTTGATGCGCGGTGCACCCATGCCGGCCGAGGCCGGATTCGATCATTCTCACTGTCCATTCACACCATGAAGATCAATCAGAAAATTAAGGGCTACAGCGTCGTCAATCCGGGCGACACCACCAAGCTCGTGCCCGCCGCCGAAGCGCCGCCGTCGGCGCCCGCGATGCCGATGGCCGAAATCATCCAGATGCACGAAAAAGTCGAGCGGCCCGAAACGCTGATCGGCGAAACCTACAAGATCAAGTCGCCGCTTTTCGAGCATTCGTTGTACGTGACGATCAACGACATCGTCCTGAATGTCGGCACCGAACACGAGATGCGCCGACCGTTCGAGATCTTCATCAACTCAAAGAACATGGAGCACTTCCAGTGGATCGTTGCGCTGACGCGCATCATGTCCGCGGTATTCCGCAAGGGCGGCGACGTGACCTTCCTGGTCGAGGAACTCAAAGCGGTGTTCGATCCGCGCGGTGGCTACTTCAAGGCGGGCGGCGTCTACATGCATTCGATCGTCGCGGAACTGGGCCACGTGATCGAAGCGCACCTGAAGATGATCGGCCTGCTGCACGATCCGGAGATGTCGCCCGAGCAACGCAACCTGATTGCCGAGAAGCGCGCCATCTATGACGCGCGCTCAAAAAAAAATAGTGGTGTGAACGCTGACCTCACCGACACCCCCACTTTTGTGGAGGCTGCGGAAGCCACGACGCCCTTCGCCGAAACCACCTCCGGCTTCCCACCCGGCGCCACGATGTGCGGCAAGTGCAGCACCAGCGCGGTGATCCTGATGGATGGGTGTGCGACGTGTCTGAATTGCGGGTATTCGAAGTGCGGGTGAAGCGAAGCAAAGGATAAATTCAATGGCGCATGTCCAGGAACTAGCGCTTCGAAGGTAGTTCATTGCGAACCAAGTAGTGGCCGGCTCTGATATCGGCAGGCGCCGCGCTTGGGAAGAAATGGCGAAGAACGGATCAGAGCACGTTCTTTACCGGCGATTGTCCCTGCGGAAGCCACTCTGACCCGTGCTCAAAGCGCAAATTCAAAGCGGGGTGACGCAAAATTCTCTACTGGCCTATCCGCTACACTGCGCATTATCCGCAAGGGGATAGCCATGCTTCGACCCAGCGCTGGTGCCATCGCATTTGTATTTGCTGCCGCCGCGATCCCGGCGACCGCACAGCAGTTCCTCGGCCGGGTTGGCAGCAGTTGCATGATCTTGCCGGCCAGCAACATGCAGAACGTGACGCTGGATGCCGCCGTGCCTGCCGGAGCGACTCTGGTCGTCTCGATCGCCGCCACCTCGAAATTCGTCAGCGATTTGACGATCATCGATCCGGTCGGCAGCCTTTACCAGGCGCTCGGCGGAAGCCAGGGTGGCAATGCAGGGATGCTCGTGCACTTCCGCACGTTGTTGCAGCGCCCGCTCAGCGCTGGCAATACCTTGCAGCTCCAATACGGGAACGCAGGCGCCAACGTACAGAGCTGCGCAAGCGTGCTCGGCTTTCGCGGCATTCCGTCAGGAACAATCGTTCAGGAAGCGCTGGGAGTCTCCGCGGGCAATTCAAGCACGCCAGCTGTCAGTGCAACTGCTGCAAGCCACACGCAGCAGGAATGGGTTCTAGCGAGCTTTTCCACTACCGCCTATCCCGGCAATGTTGGCGCACAGGCACCAGCGAGTGCACTCGCGTCCGTATGCTCGGCCGACACATCGCTATGCCTGCTCGACGGGTACTACTTGACTAGCGTCGCTGGTACCGCTGGCATCAGCCTTACCCTCGACAACGCGGTCAACTGGACCGGCGCACTGACCGCGCTTTACGCAGACGGCATCTTCGGCAACGGCTTCGATTGATCATCGCCGCGGATCGTCAACCAAAACAAAATCGGTCTACTGCAGACCCGCAACCGAAGTCGGCGCACCGTTGCTGATATTGCCGCTGTTGCGATTGTTGCCGAACGAGATCACCTGGCCGCCCGTGGTCGTCTGGATTCCCTGCGTGTTGCCACTCAGCGTACTGCCGGACAAGCGGATGATCGCCGCCGTGCCCTGTGCAAGGATGCCGGCCGCGGAGTTCTCGCTGGAGATCACGTTGTCGAGCATGAGTTGCGCCGCACTCGCGCCGCCGATGACGGCAAAACCGTTGCTGCTGTTGATGCTGGCTACGCTGTTGCGCACGTTGACCGATGCCGGCCCCTGCACCTGCAGCCCGTAGCCGTTGGAAACCAGCTGTACACGTTCTAGCATCGCGTTGGCCGATCCCGCGCCCGAGGGCTGGATCGTGATGCCACCGCCGCTGCTGGTTCCGGTGCTACGGATCAAGGTATCGCGTACGGTCAAGGTAGCGGGCGTGGTCGGCGCAAAATTGATCCCATTGTTCGCGAAGCGTTCTATCTCGGCTCGTTCGACGATAAGGCCCGCGCCACCAATGAACCTGATTCCGTCGAGGCCGCTTCCGGTACCGGTCACCTTGATGCCGCGCAAGGTCACCATGTCGCCCGCGCCGGCATTGATAACGATGCCGTTGGTACCGGCCACCAGCACGCTGGCGACGGTGCCGTCCGACTCAAGTGTGATCGCCTTGGTGATTGTAACTCCGCCGAAACCACCCGGATCCAACGCATCGATCACGCCGCCGGCAGCGGTCTTCGAGATCGCCCCGGCGAATGTCTTGCAAGGCGCCGTGCGGGAGCATGGGTTGGCGTCATCACCGACCCCCGATACCCAAGTTCGCGTGGCCTGCGCGTTCGCATACCCACCCGCACACGCCAGCAACAAGAGGACAAGAATACTCGATGACCGCGCAAGGTTTTTCATGGAAAACGCCCCGGGAAATGTCGGGTGCAGACTAGCACGCCGCGTTCTAAAACCCGCGTTTCAAAACCCCGGGCCAGCGTGCACTTTTCGCTCGAGGGCACGCAGCCATTGGTGCCTCGAAAGATCGCTATGAAGTCTGGAGATTGGTCAATTAGCGACCTCCTTAATGTTGGCGAGATCCGCCCGTATCTCCGGCGTCAGCCCGTATCCGGCACGAACCGTCTTCGCCACAACCTCCGAGGTGGAGCCGTGCCGCTGCGCCAGGTCGGTGAAAATCTGGCGGACTGCGAATATGCGGCAAAACGACGAAACAGCACTCTGAGCCCTGAGACTCAAGAGGCATAACAAGAAAACGGCACCGATTCGGATACTTCGAATCCGTTGCGGAACAGCCGATCACCGGCGCCGCGTTCAAAAGCGCCGATGTCAACGCCGGCGCCCGTCTGGCGCTCATAGATGCCGGTCATGCCGAACGACGGAACGTAGGTGCCGCCGCGTTGGTCGCACAACGTGCCGAGCGGATTGCTGCCGGCGTTGATGGCGGGGCTGCCGGCTTGAAGACCGAGGATTTCGGTCTGGCCGCCGTAGTTGCCGAATTCGCTGAACTGGGGCTCGGACGAAAGCGTACCCACTGGCAGCACGAGCGCTGATTGCACGACGAGGTTGGCGCTGCCGGTGATCGCCGTGCCTGATCCGGCGATGTCGCGCTGCTGGCCGGCCTGCGTGTTGTCGGCGACGATTGAACTGAACAGGGTGAGCGAATGCCCGCTGTGCATGAGGATGCCGCTTGCGCTTTCCGGATGGTCGCCATAATTGAGCGCTATGGTGCTGTTGTAGACCTCGAGCGGACCGCTGGCCTCGATGCCGGCTGCGAATCCACGCGCGTGATTCTGCGCGATCGTGGTGTTGAGCAAACGCAGATCCCCAGCACCGACGTTGCCGCCGAATAGCTCGACGCCCGCCCCGTATTGTGCCGTGTTGGAATGGACGACCGATGACAGCAACAGGGCCGGACCGTTGATGGCAATGCCGCCGCCGTAGCCGATGCTTGAGGCCTCGTTGGAATCGATGCTGCTGAAAACGGCGTAGAAGCCGTACGAGGAGAACACGCCGCCGCCATAGGAATTGCCGCCGGAGGTGACCGCCGCCTCGTTGCCGCTGACGGTGCTGTAGACGAGCGTAACCAGGTCGTCCGACCAGATGCCGCCACCGAGTGCGGATGTCGGCGCGTCGGCGAAAGCGATGCAGCCGCTGATCACGACCGCGGTCGCTGTCACGCGCCCGTTCGCGTAGACGCAGCCGCCCTTGGCCTGATTGGTGCGGCCGTTGATCAGGGCGAGGCCCTGCAGGGCGAGTTCGCCTCCGGAACGGTGTTCGATGATGCGGCTGTTGGCGCCGCCGTTGATCGTGATGGACGGTTTGGGACGGCCTTGAACGACGACGGGCTGGGCGATGAGTTTCAGAGAATCGGTGTCTGGATCGGTGAGGGCGCCGGTGGTCAATGTGATCGTGCTGCAGCTGAGCTGGCTGAAATCGATCTGCGCGTTATTGCGCGCATCCAGCATCGCCTGGCGCAGGCTGCCGGCTCCGCTGTCATTGCAGTTGGTGACCGACAGGATGCCGATTGCCGGCACCGGCGCGGTGGGGGCGAAGCCGCGCGGGAATACCGGCGTCGCCGATAGCGTCGCGACCTCCGTGATCGCGGCTGCAGCCAGCGCGAAGGCGAGCCCGCGCGCCAGGGCGCGACGGGCGGGGAACGGACGATCTGCAACTGGCATGGCGATGCTCCGCACGTTGGGATGTTGACATTGGTCTGTTCGATAACGACGGAAGGCACGCTACTTGGACATCCTGACTTGGGGGACGGTGGCATTCCCGTTCAAATCGATTGCGCCATGCCTTGCAGTTCGGGGGTTGGGCCTTCTTTTTTTCGGGGTGGATATTCGCCGAACGCAAACACAGCGAACACAGCAAGTCGGGTGATAAACGATCGCCATCCGGCGCGAAGTCGCTCTGACGTTCTGAGGCAAGTCGACGGCGCTAGCGCGTGAAATCGGCGTCGCGCCCGGGATCCCGATGCGATGCAATAGCTGTGTCGGATCAGGCTGCCCTTTCGCGTATGAGAAGTTTGACGGGCAATGTTGAGGGAGCCGCCCCGCGATAGCGCCGGGTGCGCCAGACCGGCGTTGCCGCTGCGCGTTCACCCGTGCATCCGATGATTCGCTGATGGGGAAGGTGAGGCATGCAATCGAACTTCGTTGACGGCCGTGCCACCGCGATCGCATCGAGCGTCGGGTCTTCTTGTCGGCGCGGGTTTTTAT
>CAJDTR010000014.1_pt1 | contig 30503 bp, 23 predicted proteins | sample 7389891 | NCBI WGS metagenome assembly CAJDTR01 (sample SAMEA7055657, study PRJEB34461) | soil metagenome | biome: terrestrial ecosystem; feature: Peninsula; material: soil | place: Antarctica | collected 2016 | reverse complement strand
GTGCTTGCATTCGGTCGTCAGCCGGATGTTGCGCGCTGGCTCACGCTGGTCATTTCGCTAACGACCTTCGTCCTGTCCCTGTTCCTCTGGGCGGACTATGTTCCCACCGGGGCGGTGATGCAGTTCCTCGAAAGCACGCCCTGGATTCCGGCGTTGAAGGCGAACTATGCGCTCGGTGCCGACGGTATCTCGATCGCGCTGATCGTGATGTCGACCTTCACTACCGTGCTCGCGATCATTGGTGCCTGGAGTCCGATCAAGCAGCGCGTATCCCAGTTCATGGCATCGATGCTGATGCTGGAAGCTTTCCTGATCGGCGTTTTTTCGACGACCGACGCGCTGCTGTTCTACGTGTTCTTCGAGGCAATGCTCATTCCGATGTTCATCATCATCGGCATCTGGGGTGGTCCGCGCCGCGTCTACGCGACCCTGAAGTTTTTCATCTACACGTTCTTCGGCTCGATCTTCATGCTGATCGCGCTGATCTATCTGCACCTCAAGACCGGCGAGTTCTCGCTGGCGGCATTTGCGGCGGCGCCACTCAGCGCGAAGGAGCAGATGTGGTTGTTCTTCGCATTTTTCGCCGGCTTTGCCATCAAAGTGCCGATGTGGCCGGTGCATACCTGGTTGCCGGACGCCCACGTGGAGGCGCCCACGGGCGGCTCGGTGATCCTCGCTGCGGTCATGCTGAAGGTCGGTGGCTATGGGTTCATCCGTTTTTCGCTGCCGATCACCCCGGACGCATCGCAGGAATTCGCCTGGCTTGTGATCGCGTTCTCCCTGATTGCGATCATCTATATCGGCTATGTCGCCCTGGTGCAGCCGGACATGAAGAAACTGGTCGCATACTCGTCGGTCGCGCACATGGGCTTCGTCACGCTCGGCATTTTTATTGCGCTCGCGCTGGTGCGCACGCACGGCAATCCCGATGGCGCACGGCTGGGACTGCAGGGAGCGATGGTGCAGATGATTTCGCACGGATTCGTTTCCGGCGCGATGTTCTCCTGTATCGGCGTCATGTACGACCGCCTGCACACGCGCGCGATCAACGACTATGGCGGCCTTGTCAACGTGATGCCGTGGTTTGCCGCGTTCATGGTCCTGTTCTCCATGGCCAACACCGGTCTGCCCGGGACCAGCGGATTCGTCGGCGAATTCATGGTCATCTTGGCCGCGTTCCAGGACAACCCACTGATCGGATTGCTGGCCGCTTTCACGCTGGTCATCAGCGCGGGCTACACGCTGTGGCTGGTCAAGCGCGTGATCTTCGGCGCGGTGGCAAACGACAAGGTCGCGAAGATGAAGGATATCGACGCGCGCGAATGGATCGTCCTCGGTGCATTCGCGATGGCCGTACTTGCAGTCGGCATCTACCCGAAGCCGCTGACCGATTTGATGGAGCCGGCAGTGATGCACCTGGTGCAGCAACTCGGCATGACCAAGGTCTGAGCAGCACGACATGATCGAATTCAATTCCAACGACCTTCTGGTCATGCTGCCCGAGCTGTTCCTGCTCGGTGCAACCTGTATGATCCTGTTGGTCGACTTGTTCATCAAGCCGTCGCAGCGCGACATCACGCATTGGCTGGCCTTGCTCGCACTGGCAGCCACCGGCGCGCTGGTCTGGCGTGACGCACCTGCGATGGGACAGGCGACCACCGCGTTCAATGGCATGTTCGTACGCGATGGTGTCGCCAGTGTGCTCAAGCTGTTCGTGCTGCTGACCACCGGCCTGGTGTTCCTGTACAGCCGCGCGTACCTGCGTGATCGCAAGTTGTTCGTGGGCGAGGTTTACCTGCTGCTGCTGTTCGGGACGCTCGGCATGATGTTGCTGGTGTCGGCCGGCAACCTTGTCACCGTCTATCTCGGCCTTGAGCTGCTGACCTTGAGTTCGTATGCGCTCGTCGCATTGAACCGCGATTCGGGATTGTCGTCGGAAGCTGCCATCAAGTATTTCGTGCTCGGCGCGCTTGCGTCGGGCTTGCTCTTGTACGGCATGTCGATGGTCTACGGCGCAACCGGCACCCTGGATCTGGCCAGCATCCACGCGATCGCGGATTTGTCGGCGACGAGTCCGCACCGGACCCTGCTCGCGTTCGGACTCGTGTTCCTCATCGTCGGCATCGCGTTCAAGCTCGGCGCAGCACCGTTCCACATGTGGCTGCCCGACGTGTACGACGGGGCGCCGACGCCGATCACCATGTTCATCAGTTCAGCGTCGAAACTCGCTGCGTTCGGCATGGCTTACCGTCTGCTTGAAGGTGCGTTCGGTGGCATGCGCGCGGATTGGAGCTTGATGCTGAGCGTGCTTTCCGTGCTGTCTTTGGCCGTCGGCAATCTGTTCGCGATTGCGCAGACCAACCTCAAGCGCATGCTCGCGTACTCGACGATCTCGCACATCGGTTTCCTGCTGCTGGGGTTCGTCAACGGAACCCCGGCCGGTCTCGCTGCGGCGATGTTCTACATGATCTGCTATGCGCTGATGGCAACTGCGGCATTCGGGGTGATCATCCTGCTCGCGCGCGCGGGTTTCGAAGCCGAGGAGATAGACGATTTCAAGGGTCTCAACCAGCGCAATCCCTGGTATGCCGGGATCATGGCGATCGCGATGTTTTCGCTGGCCGGCGTGCCACCGCTGTTCGGCTTCTTCGCCAAATTGATGGTTCTGAAAGTCGTGATCGATGCAGGTCAGTTGTGGCTCGCGATTGTCGCGATCGTGTTTGCGATCATCGGACTTTTCTACTATCTGCGCGTGGTGAAGGTGATGTATTTCGATGCGCCACTCGACCCCGCGCCACTGGAGCTGCCTGCTGATCGCTCGTTCCGCTGGGCGCTTTCGTTGAACGGCATCGCGCTGCTCGTGCTCGGTGTCAGCTGGAGCCCACTGCTTGAATGGTGCCAGCGCGCTTTGAACGTCTGATCATTCCGGCCTCTGGCGCGCACGCTTGCAAATCAGGTAAACGCGCCTCGGACGGCGCACCAGCAGGCGCGGTTGCTGCCGTAAAAACACGGTTCTGGCTTGCGTGAACTTTCGACAGTCGTTAGACTGCGGGGCTCGGTGCGGGGTGGAGCAGTCTGGCAGCTCGTCGGGCTCATAACCCGAAGGTCGCAGGTTCAAATCCTGCCCCCGCTACCAGTTTTATCAGGTTCAGGGGAATGGTTGCGTTACCGCGCGGCCCTGAATGGACGTTTTGATTTGTCGACCTTTTGCGATCAGGACAATCGCATGAGGTAAGGCGCAGGACGCGCCGGCTGCCGCGAGGCAGCACGCCGATGTTGGGAAGCGACACAACGGCGAACTACGGAATGGGCCTCGTGCCCATTTTTTGTTTGTGTTTTTTGAAGCGTGCGGCCGGGACGACCGCTGTCTGTTCTTCGCGGTCAGGGATGATCGCTGAAGTAAAGAAATCATGACCAACGACGAACTCGAACAGCTTCTGCAACCGGCTATCGCCGATCTCGGTCTTGAACTCGTGGGTATCGAGTTCAGTCCGAATGCCGGTGCCAGCCTGTTGCGTGTGTATATCGACGAGCCGGAAAACGGCGTCACGGTTGAAGATTGCGCACGGGCCAGTCGTGAAGTCTCGGCGTTGCTGGATGTGAACGATCCAGTCGCTGGCCGCTACACGCTGGAAGTGTCCTCGCCCGGGCTGGAGCGGCCGTTGTTCGCGCCAGCACATTTCGCGCGTTTCCTCGGCGCGCAGGTCAAGCTCAGCGTAAGTCTGCCGATCGATGGCCGGCGCCGGTTTCAGGGACCGATCCGCGCTGTCGAGGGTGATCGGATCACCGTCGAACAGGACGGCGTGGCGGTCGAGATCGTGCACGCAAACATCGGGCGCGCGCGGCTGGTGCCCGATTACGCCGCGTTGGGCATGGTCGAGGCGAGAGCCGAGCCGGAAGGGTTGGAACGCCCGGCTCGACGCAGAAAGAACAAGAGTTGAAAGCGGGCGTGGTGCCGTACCGATTTCAATCACATTGCATCGATGGGTGACATGTCACGCATCGGATTGTTGAAGCCATTCCGGCCGCGCAGCGGTCGTGAAGGAGTCGTGTAAATGAGCAAAGAATTGTTGCAGGTCGTCGATGCAGTCGCCAATGAGAAGGGCGTCCCAAAGGGCGTCATTTTCGATGCGATGGAGGCTGCACTCGGCTCCGCCGCAAAGAAGCGCTATGCCGAAGAGGACGTTTGCGTGCGCGTCGCGATCGATCGTGAAAGCGGCGAATACGAGACCTTCCGGCGCTGGGAGGTTGTGCCTGATGATGTCGTCATGGAATCGCCTGATCGGCAGATCCGTCTGATGGATGCCGAAGACGAAGCGCCTGGCGTGGACGTCGGCGGCTTCGTCGAACAATCGATCGAGAACCCCGATTTCGGCCGCATTTCCGCTCAAGCTGCCAAGCAGGTCATCGTGCAGCGCGTGCGCGAAGCGGAACGCGCGCTGGTGGTCGAGGCGTATCAGGATCGGGTTGGCGAACTCATTACCGGCATCGTCAAGCGGGTCGAGCGCGGCAGCGTGTTTCTCGATCTGGGCGGTAACGCCGAGGCATTCGTGCCGCGCGATCGCAGCATTCCGCGCGAGACCGTGCGCGCCGGCGATCGCTTGCGCGGCTATCTGTATGAAGTGCGTTCGGAACTGCGCGGGCCGCAGCTTTTCGTCTCGCGCACCGCACCAGAACTGATGATGGAGTTGTTCAAGCTGGAAGTGCCGGAAGTTGGCCAGGGCCTGGTCGAGATCAAGGCCTGCGCGCGCGATGCCGGCGACCGGGCCAAGATCGCCGTGCTCGCACACGACCATCGCACGGATCCGATCGGCGCCTGCATCGGCATGCGCGGATCGCGCGTGCAGGCCGTGTCGAACGAATTGAACGGCGAGCGCATCGACATCGTTTTGTGGAACGACAGTTCGGCGCAATTCGTGATCAATGCGATGGCACCGGCCGAAGTGCAGTCGATCATTGTCGATGAGGAAAAGCACTCGATGGATATCGCGGTTGCCGAAGACAAGCTGTCGCAGGCGATCGGTCGCGGCGGCCAGAACGTGCGCCTCGCCAGCAAGCTCAGTGGCTGGCAGCTCAATGTAATGACCGCTGATCAGGTGCGTCAGAAGAGCGAATCGGAACAGGAAGCGGCACGCGAATTGTTCGTCGCGAAGCTCGAAGTCGATAGCGAGATTGCACAGATCCTGGTGCAGGAAGGTTTTTCGACGGTCGAGGAAATCGCCTATGTGCCGACGGCCGAACTGCTTGGCATCGAGGGCTTCGACGAGGACATCGTCGAGGAACTGCGCGCGCGTGCGCGCGATGCGTTGCTGACGGATGCGCTCGCGGTCGAGGAAGGCATCGACGAACACAAACCGGCACAGGATTTGCTGGCGATCGAAGGCATGGATGAAGGCCTCGCGTTCGAGCTGGCGTCGCACAATATAGTGACGCGCGAAAATCTTGCGGACCTGGCAACGGTCGAATTCATGGAGCTGGGTATTGAAGGCATTGATGAGGATGCCGCTGCCGCCCTGATCATGAGAGCGCGCCAAGCCTCGGACGAGACAACCGCGACGTAAGTAATGGTTAGGTTGTTCCCTGCGTTGCGGGGCAGGCGAAATCCGTCGATCTTGACGGGATTTGCCGGGAATTGGTGAAGCAATAGGCTGCTTTGCGCGGCTCTTCAGGAAAATTGCCGCAAGCGCTGCACGGCCACGGAGTACGCAATCGATGTCGGACGTCACGATCAAACAATTGTCCACGGTCCTCGGCACGCCGATCGACAAGTTGCTCACGCAGCTTGCCGAGGCCGGCATGAAGTTTTCCGGGCCGGAGCAAGTCATCAGCAGCACTGAAAAGGTGAAGCTGCTCGGTTTCCTGCGACGCACGCATGGCAAGCAGGAAGCGCCTGTCGAGGCTGCGTCTTCGCCGCGTCAGATTACGCTCAAGCGGCGAACGGTCAGCGAAATCACGGTGGTGCCGGGTCAGCGTGGGGCGATGGCAAAGACGGTCAACGTCGAGGTACGCCAGAAGCGCACGTACGTCAAGCGCAGCGTGGTCGAGGAAGAAGCAAACGCGCACGTCGATCCGGAACGCGAAGATGCGATCCGCAAACTGGGCGAATCGCAGCTCAAGCGTGACACCGAAGAATCGACGCGCAACGAAGTGGAACGCCGGCGTCAGGAAGAGGAAGCCAAGGTGCGCGCCGACGAGGATGCCCGTCGCGCCGCTGCGGAGGAGGAAATCCAGAGCAAGAGCGCCGAGCTGCGGACGCCAGCGATCGAGACCAAGCCCGAAGCCGTTGCCAAGGAAGCCGTGGTGCCGGCGCGCGAAACGGCGCACGCACGTCCGGACCGTGCCCGCGAAAATGTCGCTGCGCCCGGCGCGCCGGACCATCGTCACAAGCCCAAGCACGGCTCGCATCGGATGCGCGAGGATGGCACCGCCGAAGAGGCAGGGGGCAAACGCTATTTTGGCAACGAGCTGCATCTGTCGCAGGAAGGTGCCGCGCGCCGCACCGGTCGCAAGCGACCGAAGACGCGTCAGGTCGAGCAGTCGCGTTCAGGTCCCGCGCATGGATTTTCACGTCCGACCGCACCGGTTACCCGCGAGATCGCGGTGGGCGAAACAATCACCGTCGCCGACCTTGCGCAGAAGCTTGCGGTCAAGGGTGTCGATGTGGTCAAGGCGTTGTTCAAGATGGGCGTGATGGTCACGATCAATCAGGTTATCGAACACGACACGGCGGTACTGGTCGCCGAGGAACTGGGCCACAAGGTTGTCGCGGCCGAGGACACGAGCGCGGAAAGCACGCTGCTCGCGCATCAGGCCGGCGCCGAGGGCGAACAGGCCACGCGCCCGCCCGTCGTCACGATCATGGGGCACGTCGATCATGGCAAGACTTCGTTGCTCGATTACATTCGACGCGCCAAGGTGGCATCGGGCGAAGCAGGGGGCATCACACAGCATATCGGCGCGTACCACGTCGCCACCGAGAAGGGCGTGATCACGTTCCTCGATACGCCCGGTCACGCTGCGTTTTCATCGATGCGCGCACGCGGCGCGCAGTCGACCGATATCGTGGTACTGGTCGTCGCCGCCGATGATGGCGTTATGCCGCAGACGATCGAGGCGATCACGCATGCTCGTGCAGCGAAGGTTCCGCTGATCGTTGCGATGAACAAGATGGACAAGCCGGAAGCGAACCCGGATACGGTCAAGCAAGGCCTGGTCCAGCACGAGGTAGTGCCCGAGGAGTGGGGCGGCGACGTCCAGTTCGTGCCGGTGTCGGCGAAAACGGGAGACGGCATCGACAATCTGCTTGCAGCTATTTCGGTGCAGGCCGAAGTCATGGATCTCAAGGCGGTGCCGGGCGGCCGCGCCAGCGGCGTCGTGATCGAGTCGAGTCTGGACAAGGGTCGTGGCCCCATCGCCACCGTGCTGGTCCAGCAGGGTGCGTTGAAGAAGGGCGATTTCCTCGTCTGCGGCATCGAATACGGTCGCGTGCGCGCGCTTTTCGACGAAGCCGGTCAGCAAGTCGATGAGGCCGGTCCGTCGATTCCCGTGCAGGTGCTTGGGCTTTCGGGTGTGCCAGCGGCGGGCGATGACTTCGTCGTCGTTGCCGACGAGCGCCTCGCCAAGGACGTCGCTTCGCAGCGCATGCACAAGCGTCGCGAGACGCGTCTGGTCAAGCAAGCCGGCAACCGCATGGAAGACATGGTCGCGCAAATGGGCCAGGGCGAAGGTCAGCTTTCGCTGAATCTCGTGGTCAAGGCCGACGTACAGGGTTCGGCGGAAGCCTTGCGCGAATCGCTGAGCGCAATCACCACCGATGCGATCAAGGTCAACGTGATTGCATCGGGCGTCGGCGGCATCACCGAATCCGATGCGACCCTCGCTGCGGCATCAAAGGCGGTCATCATCGGTTTCAACGTGCGTGCCGATGCATCGGCGCGACGCATCATCGAATCCAGCAATCTGGACCTGCGCTACTTCTCGATCATCTACGACGTGATCGATCAGGTGAAACAGGTCGCTACCGGTCTGCTCGGCATGGAAGTGCGCGAAGAGATCATCGGCGTGGCGCAGGTACGCGATGTGTTCCGCAGTTCGAAATTTGGTGCGGTCGCTGGTTGCATGGTCATCGAGGGAACGGTCAAGCGGCACAAGCCGATCCGCGTGCTTCGAGACAACACGGTGATTTTCCAGGGCGAGCTCGAATCGCTGCGCCGCTTCAAGGAGAATGTCGAGGACGTACGCAACGGCATGGAGTGCGGCATCGGCGTCAAACAGTACAACGACGTCAAGCCGGGCGACCAGATCGAGTGCTTCGAGCGCATTGAATTCGCCAGAACGCTTTAAGGCCAAGGCCGAACCCTTCGCGCTACGCCCTCAACCTCAGTCCGACAGAGACAATGCCCTCAAGAGACTTCAAGCGTTCCGACCGTGTTTCCGCCGAGTTGCGTCGCGAGATCGCGTTGCTCGTGCACGCGGCGGTGCGCGAGCATGCGCTGCCGTCGGTCAGCGTGTCGGAGGTCGAGGTCACTCGCGATCTCGACAGTGCGACGATTTATGTGACGACGTTGCTCGGCGGTGACGAGGAGAAAGCGGTCGCAGGGCTCAACGAGCTGGCGAAGGAATTTCGACACGCCCTCTCGCGCTCCATGAAGCTGCGGCGCGTGCCCGAACTGCGCTTCCGCTACGACGATTCGGTCGACAAGGGCGAGCGCATCGAATCGCTGTTGCGTGAGCAGCCGGGAACAGGAAACGAAGAATAATTCCGGTGCAGCGAAGCTGCGCCAATTGCAAAGCGCAGGATGGGCTGTGTGCCTACGGCGTTCAATTGGCACGGGGCAGGATGCCCGCGGTCTTCCGGTTTCGCTTTGATCCACCCCGCCAAATCCGCCTCAGCGCATGCCCTGCGACCGTCATCTCACCGGAATCCTGCTGCTCGACAAGCCGCAAGGCCTGAGCTCCAACCAGGCGCTGCAGCGCGTGCGCCATCTTTTCCGCGCAGACAAGGCCGGGCATACCGGCAGCCTCGATCCGCTGGCGACAGGCTTGCTGCCGCTCTGTTTCGGCGAGGCGACCAAGATCGCCGGCCTCCTGCTGGGTTCGCGCAAGGCCTACGAGACGGAGTGTCAGCTTGGCGAGACTACGACCACGGATGACGCCGAGGGAGAGGTGCTCATACGGCGTGCTGTGCCCGATCTTGCTGACGCGGCGATTCATGCGGTTCTGGCAACCCTCAGCGGAAAAATCGTTCAGGTGCCACCGATCTATTCGGCGCTCAAGCAGGCCGGCGTGCCCTTGTATCGGCGTGCACGTCGCGGAGAAGCGGTTGAAGCTCCGCCGCGCGAAGTCGATGTCCATCGCTTTGAACTGATCGAAAATGCCGGCGATCGCCTGCGTTTGCACGTCGAATGCGGCTCCGGTACTTATGTGCGCAGTCTGGTCCGTGATCTTGGCGAACGCCTGGGCTGCGGCGCACACGTGACAGCCCTTCGACGGCTGTGGGTCGCACCCTTTCGCACGCCGCACATGTATCGCCTGGATCAACTTGCCGCCCTCGCTGAAACCGGCTTGGAAGCTCTGGAACGCTGCCTGTTGCCGCTCGAACAAGGGCTGGCCGGCTATCCCGCGGTGCACGTCGATGCGGCCGCCGCGCTGCGGCTGCGTCAGGGACAAACCGTCAATCTGGGTGGGGCGATGGCCGGCCGCTGTGTCGCATTGGACGATTCGGGTGCCGCGATTGCCTTGGTGGACTGTGACGGTGAAGGCAAATTACGCGTCTTGCGTGGATTCAATCTGCGCATTGATGCTTGAATTGCTTGTTCCGGCCACCCGGTGCCGGCTAAAATGGCGCGTTCACACAACTGTCCGTCCCGTCCAACCTCGCGGGACTTGCGAACGACCACGCGCATCGCGCTGCAACCGACCGATCCGGATTCAAGGGATCGGTGCGTCGATCGGCTCTTTCAGACCGTTGCCGCCACCCATGGCCGGGTGGTCGTTCGCAAGTCTCGCCTTCGCTTCAAGGATTTCATTGAGATGTCGCTCTCCAACGAACAAACCAGCAAGATCATCACCGACTACGGTCGCGTTCCCAACGACACCGGTTCGCCCGAAGTCCAGGTTGCGCTGCTGTCCGCTCGCATCGAAGACCTCAGCAAACATTTCGCCGATCACGCCAAGGATCATCATTCGCGTCGCGGCCTGCTCAAGATGGTCAACCAGCGTCGTCGCCTGCTCGGCTACCTCAAGACCAAGGATGGCGATCGCTACAAGACGCTGATCGAACGTCTCGGCTTGCGCAGGTAAGAAATATTCGCGCTTTTTTCCTGATGTCATGCCCGCGAATGCGGGCATCCATTGCAATCAGCCGTGGGTTTCCGCGTTCGCGGGAATGACGACTCTTCAAAATTCCCTCGAGGGAAGGATATCAACGTGGCGAAAGTAACCAAGTCATTCCAGTACGGTAATCATCAGGTCACGCTGGAGACGGGCGAAATCGCTCGCCAGGCCGGTGGCGCAGTCCTCGTCAGCATGGACGGCACCGTGGTGCTGGTCACCGCAGTCGCCGCAGCGAAAGCGCGCGAAGGGCAGGATTTCTTCCCGCTCACGGTCGATTACCAGGAAAAGTTCTATTCAGCCGGCCGCATTCCCGGTGGCTTCTTTAAACGTGAAGGACGCCAGACCGAAAAGGAGACGCTGACCTCGCGTCTGATCGATCGTCCGGTGCGTCCGCTGTTTCCGGAAGAGTTCAAGAACGAAGTGCAGGTCATTGCGACGGTCGTCTCGATGAATCCTGAAGTCGATGGCGACATTCTCGCCCTGCTCGGCGCATCCGCAGCGCTGACCTTGGCGGGCATTCCGTTCAAGGGTCCGATCGGCGCCGCACGCGTCGGCTACGCGAATGGCCAGTACCTGCTCAATCCGACCAAAACCGAAGTCGCGGCCTCCCAGTTGAATCTGGTGGTTGCAGGCACGGCCAATGCGGTGTTGATGGTGGAATCGGAAGCGGAGCTGCTCAGCGAAGAGGTCATGCTCGGCGCGGTCACCTTCGGTCATCGCGAGATGCAGAAGGCGATCACGGCAATCAACGAATTCGTGGCCGAAGCCGGTCGCAAGACATTCAAATGGGAAGCACCTTCACGCAATGAAGCGCTGTACGACGCGATCAGCGGCGCCGTTGGAACGCGCTTCGCCGAGGTGTTTCAGATCCGCGACAAGCTGGCCCGCCGCGATGCGGTCTCGGCGATGAAGAGCGAAGTCAAAGCTGCGATTGCCGACAAGGCCGCCGCTGGAAACTGGACCGACGCCGACATCGGCAGCGCGTTTGGCGACATTGAATACCGCACCTTGCGCGATGGCGTGTTGAAGACGAAAGTACGCATCGACGGCCGTCAGCTCGATGACATCCGCCCGATCACCGTGCGCGTCGGCGTGCTGCCGCGCACGCATGGTTCGGCGCTGTTCACGCGCGGCGAGACGCAGGCGCTGGTCACGGTCACGCTTGGCACCACGCGCGATGCGCAGACCATCGACGCGCCGGAAGGCGAGTCGAAGGATCCGTTCCTGTTCCACTACAACTTCCCGCCGTTCTCGGTCGGTGAAACCGGTCGCATGATGGGTCCGAAGCGCCGCGAAATCGGCCACGGCCGTCTCGCCAAGCGCGGCGTGCAGGCGGTCAAGCCGTCGATCGAATCATTCCCGTACGTGCTGCGGGTTGTCTCCGAGATTACCGAGTCGAACGGTTCTTCGTCGATGGCCTCGGTTTGCGGTTCGTCGCTGGCGATGATGGACGCCGGTGTGCCGCTGAAGGCGCCCGTCGCTGGTATCGCGATGGGTCTGGTCAAGGAAGGCAACGACTTCGTCGTACTCTCCGACATCCTCGGCGACGAGGATCATCTGGGCGACATGGATTTCAAGGTTGCCGGCAGCGAAGGCGGCATCAGCGCGCTGCAGATGGACATCAAGATCGATGGCATCACCGAAGAAATAATGCGTGTCGCGTTGGCGCAGGCCAAGCAGGGCCGCCTGCATATCCTCGGCGAGATGGCCAAGGTCATCACCACTTCGCGCACCGAGATGAGTGAGTTCGCCCCGCGCCTGATCACGATGAAGATCCATCCCGACAAGATCCGCGAAGTTATCGGCAAGGGCGGCACGACGATCCGCTCGATCACCGAGGAAACCGGTGCAACGATCGACATCAACGACGACGGCACCGTGATCATCGCCTCGGTCAACCGTGAGGCGGGCGACGCGGCGAAGAAGCGTATCGAGCAGATCGTCTCCGACGTGGAACCCGGCCGCATCTACGAAGGCAAGGTGGCCAAGCTGATGGATTTTGGCGCGTTCGTCACAATCATGCCGGGCAAGGACGGCCTCGTTCACGTTTCGCAGATCTCCAACGAGCGCGTCGAGAAGGTTTCCGACAAACTCAAGGAAGGCGACATCGTCAAGGTCAAGGTGCTCGAAGTCGACAAGCAGGGTCGCATCCGTTTGTCGATGAAGGCGGTCGAAGAAGAAACCGGCACGGCCTGAGTTTCCTTGGTCCAGAAAATAAGAAGGCGGGCCACGTGCCCGCCTTTTTTTGCTTCTGTGCGCCTTCAGAAGGGTGATTCCACCGCTTGTGCGAGCATTTCGCGCAACGGATCGAGGGCGCTGCCGTAGCGGTGCGCCCGGGCGGTATCGGTACGCAAAGGCTCGCGCACCTGCGCTGCACTCGCCGTCTGCACACTGCGTTCGACCTCGTGGAAACGCAGGCAGGCGGGATCGAACGGCAGACCGCAAAAATCGAGCAGGGCGCGGATTTCGCGCTCCGGGTCGAGGGTCAAGCGCTCATGCATCACTTCAAGGACACAACCCGGGTAACGCCGATCCCACACGTGCATTGCGTGGTTGTAATCACGCCACAACGCGACGAGCTCCGCCAGATCGTAGGTGAAAGCAAGATCGCTTGCGAACATCTGGCGAAACGCACCGAGGCACGTCTCCAGCGCGTCTCGACGGCAATCGATGATGCGAGCGCCCGGCAGCATGGCACGTATCGCCCCTATGTAGCGCCAGTTAAGCAAGGCCTTGTCGGTAAAAAGAGGTCGCGTTCCGCGGCGATGAGCGATGCGCTCAAGATAGCTGCGCCCCAACCGCTGCCAATCGCGTGCATCCGCGTCCGCCACCCATGATGGAAAGTCGCCGCCCCGGCGCTCCGATTCGAGACGGATGATGTCACTGAGATCGGTCAGTTCTCCGCCAGCGGTGACCTGCGGATGAGCGCAAAGTATCTGCTCGATCAAGGTCGAGCCGGAGCGCGGCATGCCGACCAGAAAAATGATGTCGCGGCCGTCAGACACTTCGGATGGAGTTGCTGGCAACTCGGTAAATGCCTGTTCAATGGCGCGGATGTGGCGCGAGAATACCGCCGCGTCCCAGTACAACTGCTTGCGCCGCACGGCGTTCGCTGCGACCAGGGCCGCGTAGGAATCCATGTGGCGGTCCGCGTCCTCCAGTGCCTTGGCCAAGGAAAACAGGCCCGCTGCACGTTCGTGATCGCGAAGATCGGTGCGAGCGCAGACCTGCTCGATCTGGGCAAGGTCATCGGCATCAAAACGCGCGGTACGCAAGGTGGAAAGGCCATGCCATGCCATTGCAGCCGCTGGTACGCTCGCCAGCACCTGCCGGTATTGCGCGTGCGCATCGTTGACGCGACCCATGAACTGCAACGTTCGTGCGAGCAGCAGGCGCGCGGTGGCATTGTGGGGTTCTCGCTCCAATGCGTGACCTACGGCGTCGTGGACTCGGGCTGTCTGGCCGAGCCGCTCAAACAATCGTGCGCTGTTGAGCCAGTGAATTGCGCGTGTTGGTTCCAGTTCGGCACAGGCGCGGAAGGCGTCCAGTGCGGCGGCAAAGTCACCGTTGTCTGCCAGCGCATGGCCCAGATCACCCTGCATGACCACATCGCCTGGCCGCGAATCGAGCGCGCGTCGCAGCAGCTCGATCGCGTTGCCGCGCTGACCTTGCAGTCTTGCAATCGCCGCGCGCACGCGCAGGACCTCAGGGTGCGTTGGCGCCAACGCCAGCAGGGCGGTCAACGCGCGTTGCATCTCGGCAACGTTGCGCTGGCGCAAGGCGGCATCGATGGCGGCCAGAAAGCCGACGGCAGCGGCGCTCAAGCCGGCCATCCGATCAAACGCCGGGGCCGCCTCGCGGATGGGCGCGCGCGACCAGAAATCGCTCCCGACCGGCAGCATCAGCGCTTCGATGTGTCGGGAGTGATGCCCAATCGCACCATGCGATCGAGCGTTTCGCCATTGCGGATGATGGCCAAGGTCACCTTGCGGCCGGCATTCGCGCGCAACAACGATCGAAATTGCACGTGGTCGCTGACGGCCTTCCCATCCAGCGCGATGATGACGTCACCGGCAAGAAGATTCGCTCGCGCTGCCGGCGTGCCATTGACGACAGAGCCGATGCGCACCCCGGCATGCCCCATCGTCTGCCGCTCCTTCGCGGCCAGATCGCGGAACGTGGCCCCGAACGGCAGTTGAAAGCGCACATAGTAGGTAACCTGCCACGCGATCTCGCGCGCATCCGGCGCAGGCGGACTGTCGTCGGAGGCAGAAGGTGCATACAACAGGATACGGTCTGCTCCCACTTCACGGCCCAGGCGTAGCGCAGCATTGCGCGCAGAGGACTCATCGCCCGCGAAATGCGCATGGCCGATCGGTACGAAGCCCTGTGCAAGCAGATGGCTGCGATCGACAGAGGGATTTTTCCCGAACACAAGCGCGGGTTCTGCGGGCGCAGGTGCAGCGCGCATTTCCGCGATCATCGCTGCGTCGCGTCCGGCCTCGGCTTCATATCCGCCGGCAGGTTTGGACTCCATCGAGGTCAAGCGGGGCGCACCGGCGCAAGCGGCCAGCGCAAGAGTGGCGATGCAGATGAGCAGACGTTTCATTGAGCGGGCGCCCCAAGAGTAATTTATAAAAACGAATTGCGAACGATGATAGCCCGCGGGCTTGGACCCAGGCATCACGACGATTTTGCTAAAATTCGCAGGTTCATCCGGATTGAGGAGACTGTGTGCCGATACTGCGCGTCTATTATCGCGTCATCGCGCTGCTCGCGCCGGAGAAAAGCCTGGCGATCGCGCTTGCGCTGGCGAATCTTTCCCTTGCCGGGGTGTATTTTCTTGAGCCGTGGTTGTTCGGTCGCGTCGTTGACGCGCTCGCTGGCAAGACCCATGAGAATGCATGGCGCTATATCGGATTCTGGGCCGGCGTCGGTTTTGCCGGCGTCGCTGCGAGCGTGTGGGTTTCGCTGTATGCGGATCGATTGGCGCACCGGCGTCGACTGGCCGCGATCGCGCAGTTTTTCGAACACGCGATCGGGTTGCCGCTGTCGTTCCACGGACAACACCATACCGGACGCCTGCTGCGCATCATGCATACCGGCAGCAGCAATTTGTTCTCGTTGTGGTTGGGCTTTTTTCGCGATCATCTGACCACGGTGCTCTCGATCATCGTCATGGTGCCGCTTGCGCTGCGAATGAACTGGAAACTCGCGGTGTTGATGATCGCCTTGATGGTGAGTTTTGCGGTATTCAACGCGGTCGCGATGCGCAAGACGCACAAGGCTCAAGGCGAAGTCGAGCAATTGCATCACCAGATCTCCGAGCGCGTGGGTGACGTCTTCGGCAACGTCATGGTGGTGCAGAGTTTTTCGCGCATCTCGGTCGAAGTGGCAGAAATCCGCCAGATGGTGCGGCGTGTGCTCTCCGCACAATATCCGGTGCTGCGCGGATGGGCGTGGCTGTCGGTCGCCAATCGCGCGGCGAGCACGCTGACTATCGTGGCCATATTCGCGCTGGGAACCCAGTTGAACGGCAAAGGCGAGGTCAGTGTCGGCACCATCGTCAGTTTCGTCGGCTTCTCGATGATGCTGATCGGGCGCATGGAACAATTTGCCGGGTTCATTTCCGGTTTGTTTTTCCAGACCCATTCGCTGAGCGATTTCTTTGCCGTGCTTGATACGCCGGCGGTGCTGCATGAACAACAAGGCGCGTCGGAATTGCCGGCGAACGTGCGTGGCGAGGTCACTTTCGAAGACGTGTCTTTCGGCTACGAGGTCTCCCATCCAGCACTGAAACACCTGAGCTTCCGGGTGCCGGCCGGCGGCACCGCCGCGATTGTGGGTCCTACCGGCGCTGGCAAGACCACTGCGCTCAGTCTGCTTTACCGTGCGTACGACCCGACCGGAGGTCGCATAAGCATCGACGGTATCGACATTCGCAGCGTGAGTCTGCATTCCTTGCGCGAACACATTGCAGTCGTGTTTCAGGATCCTGGACTTTTCTACCGCTCCATCGCCGACAACTTGCGCATCGGCAAACCCGACGCAACGGATGAAGAATTGCACGCAGCGGCGCAGGCGGCCGAAGCGCATAACTTCGTCATCGTGAAACCCGATGGGTACGCGACTCTGGTTGCCGAGCGAGGTCGATCGCTGTCCGGTGGCGAGCGCCAGCGGCTTTCGATCGCGCGCGCGATGCTCAAGGATGCGCCTATCCTGATTCTGGACGAGGCAACCAGTGCGCTGGACAACGCAACCGAGGCGCGTATCCAGCGCGCACTCAACAAGCTGACCCAGAACCGTACGACCTTTGTGATTGCGCATCGTCTATCCACCGTGCGCAATGCGGACATCATCCTTGTGCTGAAAGATGGCGAACTGGTCGAACAGGGACGCTACGACGAACTCGTCGCACTGGGCGGCCTGTTTGCCGAACTCGACGGGCAGGGCAAATTCGTTGCCGATGCAGACGCGGATGGCGAAGAGAGCGAGGAAAGCGAAGTCGAGGGTAACGCGAGCTTGCTGGCCTGATCGTTCACTCTGGGCTGTTCTCGAAGGTGTCCGGTCTGGCGCTTCTGGTTAGTGCGGGATCTAGAAAATCTCGCAACACCCTGAAATGTATTGTATTTAACGGCCAAGTTTATGCCATGACTTCCGGCCCGTTTACTATTATCAAGTAAACACTATGATTGACCAAAGCCTATAGGCGGGCGACGGTCAAGATCGAGTGGACGACACCCAATCCCACTTGTGGAAATTTCACAAGGAACTCAGTGCCGGCATCGTCTCGCTGGTGCTGCTGGGCGTGCTCGCTCAGGCAAAAACGCCGATGTACGGTTATCAGATTGCGCGTCAGCTCGAGGCCACCGGCGAAGGCGTCCTCAGCGGCAAGCAGAGCGCGTTGTATCCGGTCTTGCGCAATCTCGATGCTGCCGGTCTGCTTGCGAGCGAAGTCGAACCCTCGATTTCCGGACCGCCGCGCCGCTACTACCGCATCACGCCGCTTGGCCGTCGCGTCCTGCACGAATGGTCGTACGCGTGGACGGCTACCCGCGATTTCGTGAACACCGTGCTGGAGGAATCATCATCATGACCACGCCGCGCACCATCGATGAGTATTTGACGCAACTTCGTGCTGCGCTGCACGGCGCCGATCCGGCCTTGATCCAGGATGCCTTGTATGACGCCGAGGATCATCTGCGTTCTGAACTGGCCGAGAATCCGGCCAAATCCGAAGCCGAAATGCTGGCGAGGATTGCGACCACTTACGGCGCACCGGACGAGGTCGCGGCGATCTATGTCGACAAGGAACTGCAGGTCGAGCAGGCGCTGCGACCGCCACAGCCGCCGACACGGCGCAGCGCGTTTGGACGTTTTTTCGGGGTCGCCGCTGACCCGCGGGCGTACGCGGCGTTGTTCTACATGCTGCTGTCGATGGCAACCGGCATTTTCTATTTCACTTGGACAGTCGTGGGTGTGTCGCTATCGATCGGTCTGTCGATCCTCATCATCGGCATCGCATTCGCGGTGGTGTTTTTTGGTACGGTCCGCGTGCTGTCGCTGGTGGAAGGGCGCTTGGTCGAGGTCATGCTTGGCGAGCGCATGCCGCGCCGGCCGCTGTACGCGAACACCGCATTGCCGTTGCGCGCGCGCATCAGGGAAATGTTTGCCGATCCACGCACGTGGTCGACCTTGCTGTATTTCGTGTTGATGCTTCCGCTGGGCGTCGTGTATTTCACCCTCGCCGTGGTCGGTATCGTGTTATCGATCAGCTTCACGCTCGCGCCCCTGGCGCAGGTGCTGTGGAGTATCGGCCTCGTGCGCATCGATGTGCTGAACCAAATCGACTTCAACGGTACCTTGCTGATGCCGCCCGCGTTGCTTGATCCGCTGGTGCTCGCGCTCGGTATTACGATGTTGTTCGGCACCTTGCATCTGGCGCGCGGGGTGGGGAAATTTCAGGGCGCGCTGGCCAAAAGCCTGCTGGTCAAGGCGCCGCCCTGATTGCAAACCGCATCAGCTTGCGATCAGCCAGGCGGCCATGCCAAGAAACAATCCCATACTGACCACATCGGTCGCGGTGGTCAGAAAAATGCTCGACGCGGTCGCCGGATCAGCGCCGAGTCGCTTCAGTCCGAGCGGGACTGCGGCACCCGCGAAGCCGGAAACCGCGCAGCTTCCGGCCATCGCGAGGAACGTGATCGCGGCCAACAGCAACGCTTGCGGATGGTGTTCGTGGTGCGCCAGCCAGAACATGCCGGCCGCGGCGACGAGCCCGGTAAGCGAACCATTGAGGAAGCCTAGCCAGGCTTCCTTTGCCAGCAAACCGCGCGCCTGACCCGCTTTCAATTCGCCCAGGGTCATGCCGCGCAAGGTGACAGCGAGCGCCTGGCACCCAGTGTTGCTGCATTGGCCGGACAACACCGGAATGAAGACCGCCAGCAACACGATGCGATTGACCGTGCCCTGAAACAAGCCAACGACGCTGGCAGCGACAAACGCCGTGACCAGATTCAATTGCAGCCACGGATGTCGAAAACGCAACGCGCGCTGCCACGAGGTAGCCAGGCGTTCCTCGCGTTCGACACCCACCATCGCGCCGGCTTGCGCGCTGATTTCAAATGCCTGTTCTTCGAACAGTTCTGCGCCGCGCACCACCCCGAGCAAACGACCGTCCGCATCGCACACCGGGTAGACCGGATAGTGGCGACGCACGACTTCGCGCATCGCATCGATGACTTCCATGTCCGGCTGCAGGGCAAACGGGCGCGCGACCATGATCTCCGAAAGCCGCTGCTCGCCTTGCGCAAACGCAAGTTCGCGAAATGCCACCAGGCCTGTGAGCCGATTTTGTGCATCCACCACGAAGACGTAGGTAACCAGCGTGTGCGAAACAATCGGTCGCAGGCGCGCGATCACGTCCGACACGGTTGTTTCCGCCGTGAATGCCGCCGGTGAGGGTTCCATCAAACGACCGACCGATCCTGCCGGCCATTGTTTTCCGGCCAGCCATTGGCCGTTTTCGCTTTGGCCTGCCGCAAACGCGATTTGCCGCCGACGCTCGATGCCGAAGCGATCGAGGATGGCGACGGCGCGTCCGGGGCCCAGCGCGCGCAGGAGCTGTGCAACGCGAATGTCGGGCAGCGGCGACAGGCGCGCAGCGGCTGCGGCCGAATCGAGTGCGCGCAAATCGTCGATGGCAATGGGTTCGGATTGCATGGTGATTCCGGTTGGCGCGGGGATCCTATCCGAAGCGGGCGTTGCCTGCATCGCAGCAAAACAGCTTGCAGCCGGATAATCGCCACGAGCCGCTGTTCATCGCAACTTTAGCCATCGCGAGCGAGGATGTCGGTGTATCCATTGCGAGGAAGAGCAGACGATGAATAGCACACTGACCAAGATGGTGCTTTCGGCCGTTACGGCGATAACGTTGGCGGGTTGCGTCGAAGCGCCGCGGCGTATGCATTACGACGACTCCTATTACCAGCGCCGCGCCCAATACGATTGCTCGCGCTGCGGCGTGATTCGCGACATGGATCGGGTTTACGTGGGCGATCACGAAACCCACGGTGGTGGCGCGGTGCTTGGGGCGATCATCGGTGGCGTACTGGGCAGCACGATCGGGAAGGGCGACGGCCGCACCGCCGCGACGGTAGGCGGAGCGGTTGCAGGCGGCTTTGCCGGGAATGCCATCGAACGCAATTCCAGCGATCGGGGCGATCGTCAGGCCTGGCAATTCCATGTGCGGCTCGACAACGGGCGTTGGGCAACGGTAACGCAGTGGGATAGCGACGACCTGCGCCCGGGCGATCGCGTGATTATTCGCGACGATCGCCTGATGCGACTGCGCTGACCGCTCGACTGAGAACGCAAAAAAGGCGGGGAGCAGGCTCCTCGCCTTTTTTATTTATGCAATTTGGGATTATACCGATGCAGCGTGTTGCCTTCACACCGGATCGGCACTTGGGCGACAGATTCAGTTGACGCGATAGAAGTTGTGCGCGCCAATCGTCGCCAGCGGCGGACCTTTGATCCAGTTTGGCGAAATGGAATCGGCAAGGATGAAATGATCCGCGTGCGGCACGACGAAGCGTCGCTGGCGTATCGGCAGCGACCACATTGCGATCGCACGAGCGGCAATCGTCCACGCCTTGCGCCACGCATCCGGATTGTCGAGTTTGAAATTCGTGTTGGTGGTCGTGATGGCAAACTGATTTGGCGCGCGCACAACCGTGCACACTGTGCTGCCCCAATGACCAGCGTCGCGACGGCGCATTGCCACCTCGGCTACTGCCATCTGGCCGACTTGGGACTCGCTTCGCGCTTCCAGATATACCGTTGTCGCAAGGCAAACCTGATCCGCCGCGGGCTGCGGCAACGACGATGCCAGCCATAGCAGGAAAGCAAGTTTCATGGTGTGTACCTCTCTCATTCGCGGCGGGCATAACAGCGGATCTGCATGCGCTTGTTCGCATGATTTCCTGCGGCGCACCGGAATGCGCTGCCGTACCTGCTTCGCTGGTTTGATGAAAAAGCCTGGCGCGCGCGCGATTTTCTTTCGCGCCGATCAACGCCTTTCCGGTTGCGTCTGCCACCCCGGCAGTCGCTCCGATTCTTGATGACCCACATCGATGCATGTCGCATCGATGTCTTCAATCACGGCTCCTCTGCGGAGCGTGACCAAACAAGATTTGTTTGCACAAAAAAGCCCTGACTGAGCAGGGCTGGCGCGGAGACTACGCGATCTGGGCTCGAATGTCGCGTGTCCAAGCTGTCGGTCGTTCAGGTTTTGCTAAGGCTGTTCATCGTGTTTCGTTGAAATGCTCGTCAAAAAAAGCGGCGCGCATTCATTCAGAATCGACGCGCAGCTTGATCTGCCCGTCGGCAAGACGCGCCGTTAATCGCGCAGAGGCGGCGACTTGAGTCACCGAACGCAGAGCGCGTCCGCTCGATTCGTCAAACAAGATCGCGTATCCGCGCTCAAGCGTGCCGAGTGGACTGACTGCATGCAGCGTGCGCTTTAGTTCGCCAAGCTGCGCCACGCGAATTTCAATACTGCGTTGCGCACTTGCAAGAAGGCGTTCGCCGGCATCGTTTGTGCGCTGCGCCTGGCGCGCCAACGCTGCCGCGGGATGTTGTGCAAACAGGTGCGCGCGCGTCAATGTCAAGTGCGCGTTGCGCTGCACAAGCAGATTGAGCGTGCGGCTTTGCAGGCGTCGTCGAAGCTCCATCAGACGGTCGTCCGCGCGCGCAAGTCGTGCCTGCGGGCGCTGTGTCTGCATGCGAGCGAGCAGATGGTCAATGCGTTGCGCGCGCGCCTGCAGCCCGCGCGTTGCAAACTGTTCGATGCGCTGACGCTGGCGGGCGAATTCGCGCTTCAGTTCGATCGAGTCGGGCACCAGTATCTCCGCTGCCGCCGACGGTGTGGGCGCGCGCACATCGGCGACGAAATCGGCAATGGTGAAATCGGTTTCGTGGCCAATCGCCGAAACCACCGGGATCTCGCTCGCACGTATCGCGCGCGCGACCGCTTCGTCGTTGAATGCCCACAAGTCTTCCAGCGAGCCTCCACCTCGCGTGAGGAGCAGGACGTCGTGGCGGCCTGCGCGCGATGCGGCCGCGAGCATTGCGGCGATGGCGGGCGGCGCCTCGCGACCTTGCACCGGCACCGGCAAAATCTCGACATGCGCCAGCGGGAATCGCCGCGCCATCACGCTCAGCACATCACGGATGGCGGCGCCGGTCGGTGACGTGATGACACCGATCCGGCGCGGCAGCCGGGGAATTGCACGTTTGAGTACGGCCTCGAACAATCCTTCGGCCAGAAGCTTTGCCTTGAGTTGTTCAAACGCACGCCGCAGCGCGCCTTCGCCCGCTTCCTCCAGCGAATCGATCAGCAGCTGGAATTCGCCGCGCGCCTCGTACAAGCTGACCCGCGCTCGCGCCATCACGCGCATGCCATCGACCGGCTTGAAGCGCAGCCACGAACTGCGTGGCTTGAACATCGCGCAACGTATCTGTGCGCCGCTATCCTTGAGGGTGAAATACAAATGGCCGGATGCGGGTTTGGAGCAGTTGGACAATTCACCCTCGATCCAGATCAGCGGAAGCACGTCCTCGAGCAGATCGCGCACGAGACGAACCAGAGCGGAAGGTGTGTAGACCTCGCGAGCGGCAATCAGCGGCGGTTCGATTTCGGGCATGGTGGCGATCTGTCAAGGGCCGCGCTTGCGCGAGGCGAGATAGCGTGCGAGCAGACTTGCGCCGATCCAGATGGCGAGCACGGCAAACGGCCACGCGATCATGCGCGGCCAGATCAGCGCAAGTATCGCGATGACAAGCAAGACTGCGCCGGCGATCAACAACGGTCCCGATTCGGCCGGGCCGAGCGCGCGCCGGTTGGTGATTGCCGCGCCGACGGAATTGGCGATGCGCAACGCGCTCGCAGCAGCGCGACCGGAACTGCCACCGCCGAACGAATGGGGCCGTGGGGACGCTTCGCTCGGATCGCGTCGTGGACCGCGTGACATTTTCAGCACGATTTCTGTGGCGTTTTCCAGATCACTTCGGTATTGCGTTTCCATCGTGCGCGCGAACCCTTCGTCCTCGATCGCCACATCGATTTCGCAATTACCCATCCAGCTGGCCAGGTTGAGATTGCTCGAACCGACCCGCGCCCAGCGTCCATCTGCAACTGCGGTTTTTGCGTGCAACATCGAGCCATTCCATTCGAACACACGCACGCCCGCTTCAAGCAACGGCCGATAGCCCGCGCGCGACAGCGACCCCACTGCCGGAATATCGCTGCTTCCCGGTACCAGCAGGCGCACGTCGACGCCATCGCGTGCGGCCGCGGCGAGCGCTTGCACATACGGCGCGACGCCGACGAAATAGGCATCGGTCAGCCACAGGTTGGTGCGTGCCATGCTTGCAATCAATTGGTCCAGCCGGTACAGGCCGGCCGTGTTCGGCACGGTCGCAACCACGCGAAGATCGGTGTGGCCCTGGTTCGGGCAGCGTTCGCTTGATTCGAGAATGGGTATTGGCAACGGGTCGCCAAGCTGTGCCCAGCCGTCGGCGAACGCCTGTATCAGGTCCACCACCGCCGGCCCACGCACGCCAACCACGGTGTCGCGCCATGGCTTAATCTGGCGTGCCGCATTGCCCAGCCATTTCCCGCTGACGCAAATGCCGCCGACGAAGCCGACGCCGTTGTCGACCACCAGCAACTTGCGATGGTCACGCGAAAACCAGCCAAACGGACTTGCGAATCGCGGTGGGTTGTAGACGCGCACTTCGCCGCCGGCTGAAATCAGCGGCGCCCAGAAACGTTTGCGCGACTGGCCAACACAGCCTAGCCAGTCACGCAACACGTACACGCGCACGCCCGCACCTGCACGCTCTACGAGCGCGCCGCGAAACTCGCGCCCAACGTCGTCGTCGCGAAAGATGTAGTTCTCGAACAAGATCGATGCGCGCGCGGCGCGGATCGCAGCGAGCCACGCATCGAAAGTCGCTCGCGCGTCGATGAGCAGGTCGACCGCATTGCCTTCAATCAAGGGCGCGCCCGCGGCGCGACTGAACGCTTGTTCGGCGAGCAGACGCACCATCGGATTGGCTTCAACCGAGGAGGGCAGGCGTAAAGGCGCAGACATGGGCGGAGTGTAGCGGCAGTGGCGCAGCGTGACGATTTGCATCGATGCGTGTGCCGCGCTCCGCAGAGACGCTGGACAGATGCTGGCTGGCCTATAATTCGTGTCGGAAGTGCATTGGGCGTTCGCTGAAACGTGTCAGGCGAGCGACCAACGCGCGTGACCACGCGATTTGCCGCACACCACGTCGAACGCCCGCAATCTGGAATCCCGATGACCTCATCCGCGCCATTGCACGCAGCCGCCGCGCGCCGTCGCACTGTGCCAGTTGCCATCGATGGGATCGTCGTTGGCGGCAGCGCGCCGATCGTGGTGCAGTCGATGACCAATACAGACACCGCCGACGTCACCGGCACCGCCAAACAAGTCGCTGAACTGGCGCGAGCCGGTTCCGAGCTGGTGCGCATCACGGTCGACAAAGCCGAGGCCGCCGCCGCCGTGCCGCGTATCCGCGAACGCCTTGACATGGTCGGCTGCGCAGTGCCGCTGATTGGCGATTTCCACTACAACGGCCATCTCTTGCTCGAACGCGAACCGGCCTGCGCGCAGGCGCTGGCGAAGTACCGCATCAACCCGGGCAACGTCGGTTTTGGCCGGAAGAAGGACACGCAGTTTTCAGCGATCATCGATTTTGCGCTGAAGTATTCCAAGCCCGTGCGCATCGGCGCGAATTGGGGTTCGCTGGATCAATCGATGGTTACGGCCCTGATGGACGAGAATCGAGAACGTGCAGAACCGTGGGATGCCGCGCGCGTGGGCCGCGAGGCGCTGATCCGCTCGGCGCTCCAATCGGCGGCGCGCGCCGAGCAGTTGGGCCTCGCGCGCGAGCGCATCATCGTGTCGTGCAAGGTGTCGGGAGTGCAGGAATTGATCGCGGTGTATCGCGATCTGGCCGCACGCTCCGATTACGCGTTGCATCTGGGCTTGACCGAAGCGGGCATGGGTTCGAAGGGCATTGTCGCCTCGACGGCGGCGCTCGCCGTGCTGCTGCAGGAGGGCATTGGCGACACGATCCGCATTTCCCTGACGCCCGAGCCCGGCGAATCGCGCACGCGCGAGGTGATAGTCGCGCAGGAATTGCTGCAGACGATGGGCTTGCGCGCGTTCACGCCACTGGTGACCGCGTGCCCGGGGTGCGGACGCACGACCAGTACGTTGTTCCAGGAACTGGCCAAAAACGTGCAGGATCACGTGCGGGCAAAGATGCCGGAATGGCGCCTGAAATACGACGGGGTCGAGAACCTGACGCTCGCGGTGATGGGCTGCATCGTCAACGGTCCGGGCGAATCCAAGCACGCCAACATCGGCATTTCATTGCCCGGCACCGGCGAGACACCGGCCGCGCCGGTCTTCATCGACGGACACAAGGCAATGACCTTGCGCGGCGACACGATCGCGCAGGATTTTGTCGACGTGGTTGAGGATTATGTCGCGCGCAAGTACTTATCGCGCGGGTGAATTCGTGCGCTTCGTCGATGGCGCAGACCGGGCACGCTCCCGCTAAGGGTGCTTCGCCGAGCTCCGCGGAAACGCCCCGCACTCCACGGCCATGCGTTTTACACCGACGGCTCGGCCGGTGCGGCGGGCCGCTCGCCCCGCATCTGCCACGCCAGTTTCGCCTCGCGCCGCGCGATGTACAGGCTGGCACCGATCACGATCGCGGCGCCCAATCCGGTGTAGCGATCAGGCGTTTCGCCGAACAGGGCCCATGCCAGAATCGCGACCACCAGCAACTGCAGATAACTCAGCGGCGCCAGCGTCGAGGCATCGGCAATACGCAACGCATGCGTCCAGCAATATTGGCCGGCAGTCCCGAGAAAGCCGGTGGCGATCAGCCAAGGCCATAGGTCGACCGGCGGCATCTGCCAGACGAAAAGCGCGGCTGGTAACGTGAGGGGAACCCACAGCAAGGTCGTCAGCAAAACAATCGTGTTGGCCGGATCGCTGCGCGAAAGAAACTTGATGCTGATCGTCACCACGCCGGTCATCGCGGCCGAAAACAGCGCCACCAAGCTCGCCGCGGTGAAGCCGGCGGTGCCCGGACGCACAATCACCATGACACCGATGAAACCGGCGATCACCGCGCTCCAGCGGCGCATTCGAACGATCTCGCCGAGAAAGAGTACCGCGCCAATCGTCACGAACAGCGGTGACGCATAGGACAGCGCGATCGCTTGCGCCAGTGGCAAGTGCGCGATGGCCCAGAAGCTCGCCAGCATCGATAACGTGCCGATCGCGCAGCGCACGACGTAGAAGCCCAGACGATCGGTGTGCAGCAGGCGCAGTCCGTGACCTAACAGCAGAGGCAAGGCGACCAGCGCGCCGAACACGCTGCGGAAGAACGCGATTTCGAACGGATGCAACTCCTTCGACGCGATGCGAATCACTACCGCCATCAGGCCGAAGCAGCAGGCGCTGGCGATCATGAGCGCAACCGCACGCAACGGCAGCGCAGAGGGTGCGGCTTGCGCGGGGTGGGGAACGCTGCTGCGGGATTTGACGTTGGGCAAGCGGCGCGCAGTCTAGCATTGGCGCTGTGTAGCATCGTTTCCACAAAGGACGGACAACCCGGCACTTGGCGCAACGGCTGACCATTGTCGCCACGCCGCCGTGTCGGCTACGCTGGCTCAGCTTCGACTGACAGGATTCCGATGACGGCCAGCCTTCCTTTCATCGTCGCCATTCCCGCGCGTTACGCATCGACCCGACTGCCGGGGAAACCCCTGCAGCCGATCGCGGGTACCCCGATGATCGCGCACGTGGCGGCGCGTGCACGCGCCGCAGGCGCGAGCGACGTGGTGGTCGCCACGGATGATGCACGAATCGAGATGGCGCTGACAGGCAGCGGCGTGCGCGTGGTGATGACACGCGCCGATCACGCATCCGGCAGCGATCGACTCGCTGAAGTGGCTACGACGCTTGGCTGGCCAGACGATGCGATCATCGTGAATCTGCAAGGCGACGAGCCGTTGGCGCCAGTGAGCGGCATTCGCGCGGTGGCGCTGGCGCTGGCCGAAGACGGCGCACCGATGGCGACATTGGCGACTCCGCTGGTCGACGTCGAGGAATTGTTCAATCCCCATTGCGTCAAGCTGGTGCGCGATGGTGCAGGCCGTGCGCTGTATTTCAGCCGTGCGCCATTGCCGTGGCCGCGCGATGCCTTCCAGCGCGGTCGCGATGCGTTGCCGCAGCAGATTGCCTTCCTCCGTCATATCGGCATCTACGCCTATCGTGCCGGTTTCCTGCGCAGATTCGCCGCACTGTCGCCGACGCCACTGGAGGTAGCCGAATCGCTGGAGCAATTGCGTGCACTCGAACACGGGTTTTCCATCGCGGTACGCATCGCACCCGAGCCGTTTCCCGCCGGCGTGGATACGGCCGAGGATCTCGCCCGGGTCGAAATGCTGCTCGCCCACGGTCCGCGCTGATCCAGGGCTCTGAGACAAGCTATCTCACCTGGTTTGGAATGCCGGCAGGCGCGTTGCATTGGAACCCGATAGCGCACCAGCAGCATCGCGGCTGCCGCCGCTCCCGCCAAAAAAATTGTGACCTGTGGGAGCGCCGGCAGGCGCGATGATTCCCGGAACGAAATTGCTCCAGCAGCTTGACGGCTGTCAGCGCTCCCACAAAGTTAAGATGTGCGCATGTCCGCTACGCTGCAGATTCCATTTGATGGCAAGGTCTTTGTCAGTACGCTGACGGGCGCGCCCGGCGTCTATCGCATGTTGGGTGCGGGCGGCGATCTGCTGTATGTCGGCAAAGCAGGCAATCTCAAGAAACGCGTCGGCAGCTATTTCCTGAAGCCGCGACTCGATCCACGCATCGCGGCGATGATCGCGCAGATCGCGCGCATCGAAACGACCGTCACGCGCACTGAAGGCGAAGCTCTGCTGCTCGAAGCGCAACTGATCAAATCGCTCAAGCCGCGCTACAACATTCTGCTGCGCGACGACAAAAGCTATCCGTACGTTCACCTGACTGCCGGCGACTACCCCCGGCTGGCGTTTCATCGCGGCGGCCGTTCCGCTTCGGGACGTTATTTCGGCCCGTTTCCGAGTGCTGGCGCGGTACGCGAGAGTCTTGATCTGATCCAGAAATTGTTCCGCATCCGCAACTGCGAGGACAGCTATTTCAGGAACCGTTCGCGGCCCTGCCTGCAATACCAGATTGGCCGTTGCACCGCACCGTGCGTCGGTCTTGTATCGATTGCCGACTACGCCGAAGACGTGCGCCATGCCACGATGTTCCTCGATGGCCAGGGCGGCGCGATGATGGATGAACTGGTGGCGAGCATGGATCGGGCCAGTTCGGATCTTGCGTTCGAGAAAGCCGCGCACATCCGCGATCGGATTGCCGCCGTCAAGCGCGTGCAGGCGCACCACTACGTGCAGGGTGCGAACGCGGACATGGACGTGATCGTGTGTGCGATGCGCGCGGGGATCGCCTGCGTCAGCGTACTTTTTTTCCGCAACGGCGTGAGTCTTGGCTCGCGCGATTTCTTTCCGCGCCTGGGTCTCGACGCGGACGAAGGGGCGATCATTACCTCGTTTATTGCGCAGTATTACCTTGAGCGACCGGTACCGGCAGAACTCATCGTCAGCCACCCGATCGAGGATGCCTCGCCGTTAGGCGAAGCACTGTCCGCGCGGGCAGCGCACAACGTCGAGATCAAGCCGAACGTGCGCGGCGACCGCGCGCGCTTTCGCGATCTGGCGATGCGCAATGCGCAAGCCGCACTTACCTCGCGCCTGGCCACCCGCCAGACCCTGCTGGCACGCTTCGAGGCTCTGCGCGACTTGCTCGAACTCGATGAAACGCCGCAACGCATCGAATGCTTCGACATCAGTCACACCATGGGCGAGGCGACCGTCGCGTCGTGCGTGGTATTTGGTACGGAAGGGCCGGAAAAATCCCAATACCGTCGCTTCAATATCGCGGGCATCACCCCCGGTGACGATTACGCGGCAATGCGCCAGGCGCTCCTGCGGCGCTTTCGCGATGCAGGACTTTCGCTTCCCGCGACAGTCGCAGATTCGCCAACCACACCCGACAATGCGCAGCCACCACCCAGACCCGCGCGCCCGCTGATGGCGCGCATGCCCGATCTGCTCTTGATCGATGGTGGCAAGGGCCAGGTGCAGCAGGCGATCGACGTGCTCAACGAACTGGGCATTGAAGGCGTGCCGATCGTCGGTGTCGCAAAGGGAGAGGGACGTCGCGCCGGTGACGAAACCTTGATCCTAGGGCGTTCCGGACGCACATTGTGGCCGGGCCCCGAATCACTCGCATCGCACCTGATTCAGGCAGTTCGGGACGAGGCCCATCGGTTCGCGATTACCGGCCATCGCGGGCGGCGAGAGAAGACGCGCGAGACGAGTACGCTGGAAGAAATTGCCGGGATCGGTGCACATCGACGCTCGGCGCTGCTCAAACATTTCGGCGGCCTCGGCGGACTGTCCAAAGCCGGCATCGAAGAACTCCTGCAGGTCAAGGGCATAAGCCGTGAGCTGGCGCAACGCATTTACGCGACTTTCCACGGATGAACGGCTGAAAAAACCTCACGTGCGACGGATTCGCCGCGTCCTTTTGTGTGCATTCCGCAGCCGGATGTCCGGATTTTGCAACCGACCGGTTAATATGCGAGCACGATGCAGATCACGATACCGACCGCGCTGACCCTGTTCCGCATCGCCGACGCTGGGACATGGGTTCCGACTTCGGCGCGTTCCTGGATCCGGTGGCGGACAAGTTGATGGTCGCGGTCACGCTGTTTCTGCTGGTGCAGGAAAATCCGACGCCGCTGCTGGCGGTGACCAGCGCGATTATCGTCGGACGGGAGATCAGCATTTCGGCACTGCGCGAATGGATGGCCGAGATCGGACAGCGCGCGACCGTGCGCGTCGCGAGTGTCGGCAAAGTCAAGACCGTGATGCAGATTGTCGCGATCGTCGTGCTGCTCTATCAGCACGACCTGCCAAGCCTGCGCCCGTTCTACATTGGCGAAAGCCTGCTGGTGATCGCGGCGGTGCTCACGATCTGGTCCGGCGTGCTCTACGTGCGCGCGGCATGGCCGGTGCTGCGTCAGCAACGTTGATTCTTGCGTTGATCGGGCAGCTAGGACGCCAAAAAGCAGCCATCTCCGGGGTTGCCTCTCGAACTTCGGGATTGACAGTTTCCGCTCAAAACGTATGATGCGCGTCCGACGCGGGAATAGCTCAGTTGGTAGAGCACGACCTTGCCAAGGTCGGGGTCGCGAGTTCGAGTCTCGTTTCCCGCTCCAGAAAAGCATGCGAAAACCTCGGCCCGCCGGGGTTTTTGTTTTTTCTGCATTCGATGAATTGCTGCGCAGGACGACGCAGCTGAAAAATGCCAGGATGGGCGCAGGCAGCAACAGTCACCGGCCTGGTGGCAGAGTGGTCATGTAGCGGCCTGCAAAGCCGCGTACGCCGGTTCGATTCCGACCCAGGCCTCCATTTGAATGAACAACGGAACCCGCTGCGGCGGGTTTTGTTG
>CAJDTR010000013.1_pt1 | contig 30828 bp, 31 predicted proteins | sample 7389891 | NCBI WGS metagenome assembly CAJDTR01 (sample SAMEA7055657, study PRJEB34461) | soil metagenome | biome: terrestrial ecosystem; feature: Peninsula; material: soil | place: Antarctica | collected 2016 | reverse complement strand
AATCGCTGGACCGACGATCCCTCCGCCGTGCGCATGCTGCCGCGTCACTTCAAGCGCCTGACTCCGCTGATGCCGCTGGAGCGTGACGCCAGCGGCTTGATCGTGCTGAGCCAGGACGGTCGCGTCTGGCGCCGCTTGACCGAAGACGCGGTCGAAATCGAACAGGAATTCATCGTCGAGGTGCGCGGCGAAGGCAAACCTTATGCATTGGGCATTCTCGCCCGCGGCCTCAGCTATAACGGTCGCGAACTCAGCCCGTGCAAGGTGAGCTGGCAAAACGAAATCCGCCTGCGCTTTGCAATCCACAACGTGCAGCAAGGCCAACTGCACTCCATGTGCAACGCAGCGGGCTTTGAGGTCATCGCGATACGCCGCATCCGCATCGGGCGCATTCCGCTGACGAAACTGCCGCTGGGCGAATGGCGCGTGTTGCCGGTCGGGGAAAGGTTCTAGCCCCCATCAGTGCATTCCATGGAGTTGTCCATCACTTGCGCTCACCCGCACTCGCATCGCGCGTCGCTCGAAATTCCGAATCCTTGCTCCAGTCCGGCCAGTCGCGCGAATCGGCCAGATCGCGGCCGAGTGTGTAGAGCACCGGGAGGTCGTGCAGCATGCTGGCGAAGGTCCAGCTCGCCTGCCATTCGTCCGCAGGTTGGTGATAGCGGTGGGTGACATAGTCCTTGCTCGCTGCCTCGCCCGCTGCACGGCCCCCGTTGACGAGATCATTGCCTGACTCAAATGAAAGTGCCGGCACGCCGCGCTTGGCGAAGGAGAAATGATCGGAGCGAAAGAAGTGGCCCGCTTCCGGATGCGGATCGGGTGAGTAGGCAAGACCGGCCGCCTTGGCATCCTTGATCAGGGCATCGAGCAGGTCCGATTTTGCGCTGCCGGAGGTTGAGAAATTACGCGCCGGATCGTTCGGACTGAGCGCGTCCATGTTGATGACCGCAACCGTCTTGGCCAGCGGATACAGCGGGTTGGCGGCGTAAAATTCGGAGCCGAGCAAGCCCTTTTCCTCGGCCGTCACATTGAGGAACACCACCGAACGCTGCGGTTTTGGCGCGTGCGCAAATGCGCGACCCAGCTCAATCAACGCAGCGGTTCCGGTGCCGTTGTCGACCGCGCCGTTGTAGATCCTGTCGCCCTTGGAATCGGGCGCGCCAACACCGAGGTGGTCCCAGTGCGCGCTGTAGATGACGGTCTCGTCGGGACGCTCACTTCCCTCGACGCGTCCGACAATATTGCGTGACGTGATGACCTTGGTGTCGACCGCGTAGTCAGCGGAGAACGTTGCATCCTTCAACGTGACTGGCTTGAACTCACGCGACAGCGCCTGTTTTTTGAGCGCTGCGAAATCGACGCCTGCGCGCGTGAACAGATCTACCGCCAGGTCGTGCTGGATCCAGCCCTCCACTTGCGGATGCACCGCCGCCGGATGGTCGCGCACGATGTCGAACATCGTGTTGGTGTTGGAATTCTTCACCGTGGCCCAACCGTACGAGGCCGGCGCCGTCTCGTGCACGAGCAACAGCCCCAGCGCGCCGCGGCGCGCCGCTTCCTCGTACTTGTAGGTCCAGCGGCCGTAATAGGTCATCGCCTTGCCGCCGAAATCGCCCTTGCCGGTTTCAAAATCCGGATCGTTGATCAAAGCGATGGCGATCTTGCCATGCAGGTCAATACCCTTGAAATCGTCCCAATGACGCTCCGGTGCGCTGACGCCGTAGCCGACGAACACCAGTGGCGCATTCTTGATCGCGACCTGGGTGGAACCGTCCATTGCAGCGCGCACCGCAATCTCGTTGCCCTGGGTCAGCGTCTGGTCCTTGCCGCTGACGGACAACGAGAGTTTTGGGGTGCCCACAATTTCCGCGCGCGCCAGCGGAACCGCCTGCGTCCACGCCCGCTTGCCGTCCTGGAGATCACCAGCGGGCGCAAGACCCGCTTCCTGCATCTGCCCGACCACGTAGGCGACGGTTTTCGTTTCGCCTGCCGTCGCCGGGCCGCGACCCTCGAACGCATCGGAAGACAAGGTCTTTACTTCGGCGGAAAGACGCTGCGCGTCGAAGCTCGGCGCATCGACAGCGAACGCGAGTGTGGCAAGGGAAATTCCGACACAGGATGCAAGCAATCGTTTCATGCAGGGTCACCTCATCAACAGATGTCTCGATCCTAGAGTGCGAGCGTACCCAGGTCCAGTGCAGAGTCGCGCACGATGCTGCGCGTTGACCAGGCGCATCGCAGCTTTAGGCGCTCCCACAAGAATGCGTGCGCCTGATCTCAATCGCGACTCCCGGCGCTGCCATCGACACCTGCGCAGCGTGGGAGCACCTGTCTGTGGAAGGCCCTGTCTGTGGGAGCACCTGTCTGTGGGAGCACCTGTCTGTGGGAGCGCCGGCAGGCGCGATGCTTGCTCTGGAAAATGCAAAGAAGGATCGCGCCTTCCGGCGCTCCCACGGAGCAAGACGTTCTTCTGTGGGAGCGCCGGCAGCCGCGATGCTCTCCCCAGGATCACGCAAACTGGCGCGGCCCAGCAGCCGGATCCGACCCGATAGCTATTCGCTGGCGTCACGGTTTGCGTTCCGCTCGCGCCACACGTCCAGTTCGGTGCGGTAGCGTTCGAGTGCGACTTCATAACTGTCGAACACGCAGTTCACGCAGCCTTCGCCGCAGCAATCGGCGGGATCGGGTTCGAGTGGACGCGGTGGTGGCGGATCGGGCACGCCGCTCACGGACGTCTCGCCGGGTTCATCGCGCCAAACGGTGGACAGGCCAGCATCATCGGGTGTCGGGCCGTGGAATCGGGGGTTGTTTGTCTGCATGTGCGGATCGCGCAACGCAAACACAATGGCGCGTCGATCATCACTGCTGCTACCGTCGCGTCTTCTTCCAGGCAGGAATGACCCATGCGCATCACATTCAGCGGCGCCGCCGGCGGCGAAGTCACCGGCTCCAGTCATTTGCTTGAAGCGGCTGGAAAACGAATTCTGCTCGATTGCGGAATGATTCAGGGCAGCCGCCAAGCCGAAGCGCGCAATCTGGAACCCTTTTCGTTCGATCCTGCCACGCTCGACGCGCTGGTACTGAGTCACGCCCACATCGATCACATCGGCCGCGTGCCGCTGTTGGTCAAACGCGGATTCAAGGGACCGATTTTTGCACAAGAGGCAACCTGCGACTTGTTGCCGATCATGTTGCTCGATGCGGCGTCCCTGGCGGAGCACGCGGCCGAATTTGCCAATCGCGATCGCGCGCCTGACGCGCCCGAAGTCCTGCCGCTTTACACGCGCGAAGACGTCGCCGCGGCGCAGAAATTGCTGCATCCACTGGCGTACGACGTCGCCACCGACATCCTGCCAGGGGTCACGCTACGCTTGCACGACGCCGGGCACATCCTCGGTTCCGCCATGCTCGAATTGCGCGCCAGCGATCCGCTGCCGAAGACGCTGCTGTTCTCCGGTGACATCGGCGTCAAGGGCACACCGATCCTGCGCGATCCGACGCCACCGCCGGCGGCGGATTTCATCATCATGGAATCGACTTACGGCGATCGCAACCACAAGGATCGCGCCGCCACGGTGGCTGAACTCGGCACGATTTTCGCCAAGGCGCACGCCGACGGCGGCAATGTGGTGATTCCCGCGTTCGCGGTGGGACGAAGTCAGGAACTTCTGTACTGGTTTGCGCAACATTTCGACGATTGGAACCTGTCGCAATGGAAGATTTTTCTCGACAGCCCGATGGCGGCCAAGGTGATGGGCGTGGTCGACCATCACGAGGAACTGTTCGATGCCGAGGCCGTGAAAGTCTGGGCCGGGCGCATCAAGCCGTTCGCCCTGAGCAATCTCACCGTCAGCGCAAGCGTGGACGACAGCAAGGCGATCAATGCCGTGCGCGGTGGCGCGATCATCATTGCCGGTTCCGGCATGGCCAATGGCGGACGTGTGCGCCACCATCTCGCCAACAATCTCGCCAATCCCGCCGCGCACGTGATGTTTGTCGGCTACCAGGCCGCCGGGACGCTCGGCCGCATGCTGGTCAACGGATTGACCCACGTGAAGCTGTTCGGCGCCGATATCCCGGTGCGGGCGCAGATTCATACCGTCGGCGGTCTTTCCGCGCACGCCGATCAGAACGCGCTGGTCGAGTGGTACGGCGCCAGCCCAAACCATCCGCCGGTGGCACTGGTCCATGGCGAGGATCCCGCTCGGAACGCCCTGGCGAAGCTCTTGCACGATCGCTTCGACGCGGCCGTCGTGTTGCCGCAACCGGGCATGACGCGCGAAATCTGAACGCCAGCAAATCGGCTGGCTGACGCATGTACTGGTTCGTTTTACAGTAGCGCTCATGACGATCCGCTTGTCGCCAAAAAAAGCGTTTGCACTGCGCCTCGCATTCGGCGCGCTCGTGCTGATTACGGCCGCGTGGCTGTTCGGCTCGATTGCCGAGGATGTGGTCAATCGCGACGCGCCGCTCGGTACGATCGATCTGGCTGTCTCCGCTTGGCTGCATGCGCACGCGACGCCTGCGCGGACATCGGCAATGATTTTCATCAGCCAGCTGGGTGCGCCGCTTACGGCTTCTGCGATCGCGGTGGTCGTGGCGTTGTTTTTGCTGTGGCGACGGCAGCGTTATCGGCTGCTGGCGCTGGTGCTGGCTGTGCCCGGCGGCTCACTCGTCAACGTAGTCGTCAAGCAGGTGATCCACCGGCATCGGCCTGTGTTCAGCGATCCGATCCAGACCCTGACAAGCTACAGTTTCCCCAGCGGACACGCGCTCGGTGCGACGGTGCTTTACGGCATGATTGCAGCCATGCTGGTCTGGCGCGTGGACGACTGGCGCCTGCGCGCGTTGGCCGCCAGCGCCGCCTTCGCGTTGATCGTCCTGATTTCCTTCAGCCGCATTTATCTCGGTTTGCACTACTTGTCCGATGTCATCGCCGGCTTTCTCGAAGGCGTTGTATGGCTGGGTGTCTGCCTCGCCGCCGTCACGGCGTTACGCAACCGGCGTACGCGCGCAAATGAGCGAACATCGGCGTGACGCGTCGACTGGTTGCCATCGTCAATGCCGCCGCCGGCGTTGAGAACAACCCCTCCCCCGACGAGTTGACGCAACGTTTCCACCTCGACGATATAAATGCCCGCATCGCCGTGGCGCGCAACGGTGACGAAATCGCGAGCCTCGCGCGCGCGGCGGTGACCGAGCAGCCGGACATCATCGTGGCCGGAGGCGGCGACGGCACCATCAACGCTGTCGCTGCCGCATTGATCGGCAGCACAATCGCGCTCGGCGTGCTTCCACTCGGAACGCTCAATCATTTTGCCAAGGCGCTGGCGCTTCCGCAGGAATGGCCCGACGCGGCGCGCGTGATTATCGAAGGCAGGCCTGTCGAGGTGGATGTGGGCGAAATCAATGGCCGCATCTTCCTCAACAATTCGAGCCTCGGGCTATACCCGAGTCTGGTGCATCGGCGCGAGCGCCAGCAGGAACAACTAGGCCGCGGCAAATGGTCCGCCGCGGCGTGGGCCGCGCTCACCTTGCTGCGTCGACATGCGCTGCTGCGCGTGCGCATCGAGTTGAATGGCGAACATCTGGATCGGCACACGGCGATCGTCTTCATCGGCAACAACGCGTACGAGATGACCGGCCTGCGGGTGGGCGAACGCGAACGTCTGGATGGCGGACAGCTCGGCCTCTATCTGCCGCATCGTGATGGTCGCCAGGGATTGTTCATGCTGGGATTACGCGCGTTGTGCGGGCGGCTGCGCGAAGCACACGACTTCGATGCCTTGTTCGCCACGGAAATCGATATCGAAACCCATCATCAACACCTGCCCGTCGCGATCGACGGCGAAGTCGTGCTGCTGGAAGCGCCGCTGCGCTACCGGATTCTTGCGCGCGCATTGCGCGTGATTGCCGCACCGCCTGCGGCAATCGCCCCGGCGGCGTAGCATCGACCCATGCGCAGCATCGTTCATTTGTCCGACCTGCATTTTGGCCGTGTCGATGCGGCGCTGCTCGCGCCGCTGCTTGCAACGGTTGCCCGCATCGCGCCCGATCTGGTAGCGGTCTCGGGCGATCTCACCCAACGAGCGCGCGCAGCACAGTTCGAGCAGGCGCGTGCATTTCTCGACGCACTACCCTCGCCGCAGATCGTCGTGCCCGGCAATCACGACGTGCCGTTGCACAATGTGCTGACGCGGGCATTTCGTCCACTGAAAAAATACCGCCGCTACATCACCGACGACCTGCGCCCGTTTTTTTCCGACGGCAAGATCGCGGTGCTCGGAATCAATACCGCCCGTTCCCTGACATTCAAGAACGGCCGCATCAGCGAAGAGCAACTGGCCTGTGTTCGCGAACGATTTTCGCAGGTGGCTGCCGGCGTCACGCGCATCGTCGTCACCCACCATCCTCTCGATCTGCCAGCAGGTGGCGACGAAAAAGACCTGGTTGGACGCTCGCACTTCGCGATGCGAACCTTTGCCGAGTGCGGTGTCGATGTGCTGCTCGCCGGTCATCTGCACCTGGGGCATGTCGGCAATACCGCCGCGCGCTACGCGATCGCCGACCACGCCGCCCTGGTCGTACAGGCCGGCACAGCGACATCGACGCGTGGTCGCGGTGAAACAAACTCGTTCAACGTGATCCGCATCGAACGTCCGGACATCGCAGTCGAACGCTGGAACTGGAATGCAAGGACAAAAACGTTCGAGCCCTCCGCGCCCGAGCATTTTCGGCTGGATGCCGGCGCATGGGGTGCGCGTCCTTACCTGACTCCCGCTACCTGAAGCGGGAACCTCCGTCGCACACCGATTCATCTGCGCTTGGGCCACTCGCCGCACACAATGCGTCGGTCATTCCGGGAGTCGTGCACGTCATGCCCGAGGGTCCGTCCATCGTTATCCTGAAGGAAGCGGCGGCCAAGTTTGCCGGCAACAAGATCACGTGCGCCGAAGGCAACGCCAAAATCGACATGGGGCGTCTGCGCGGCCAGCGCATCGTCGCACTACGCAGTTTCGGCAAGCAGTTCCTGATTGAATTGCCCGAGGTTACGCTGCGCATTCACCTGCTGATGTTTGGAAGCTATCGCATCGACGAACGCAAGGAGGCGGTACCGCGCCTGAGTCTTCGTTTTCGCAATGGCGAGTTGAACTTCTATTCGTGCTCGGTGCGTCTCGTCGAAGGACCCCTCGAAGATAACTACGACTGGCGCGCCGACGTGATGTCCGACGCCTGGGATGCGGCACTTGCGCGGAGGAAATTGCGCGCGCTGCCACACACGCTGGTCTGCGATGCGCTGCTCGATCAGAACCTGTTTGCCGGCGTCGGCAACATCATCAAGAATGAAGTGTTGTTCCGCATTCGCGTGCATCCTCTGTCGAGCGTCGGCGCGCTGCCGGCACGCAAGTTGCGCGAGCTGGTCGAGCAGGCGCGCCAGTACAGTTTCGAATTTCTCGAATGGAAAAAAGCGTTCGTGCTGCGCAAGCACTGGCTCGCGCATAACCGCAGCATCTGTCCGCGCGATCGCATTCCGTTTCAACGCGCCTATCTGGGCAAGACCGAGCGCCGCAGTTTCTTTTGCGAGCGGTGTCAGAAGAGATATCACGAGGCGTGAGCATGGCCAGCAAGTCGACCAATCATCTCGTCGTTTATGTCGCCCTCGCAGCCGACGTGCTGATCGCCACGGCCAAGTTTGTTGCCGCCGCGCTTTCGGGCAGTTCGGCGATGTGGAGCGAAGGCGTGCATTCCGTAGTCGACGGCATCAACGAACTGCTCTTGCTGTATGGACTGCGCCGCGCGAAGGCCAAGCCTGATCCGACGCATCCGTTCGGGTATGGACGCGAGCTTTATTTCTGGAATTTCATTGTCGCGCTGCTGGTGATGGCTTTGGGTGCGGGACTCTCGCTCTACGAAGGCGTGCTGCATTTGCGCAACCCCCATCCGGTAGACAACCCGATGTTGAGCTACATCGTGCTGGCGACTGCATTCGTGTTCGAGGGAATTTCCTGGTCAATCTCGGCTCGGGAAATCCGTTCGCGCAAAGGCGATCTGGGCTATTTCGAGGCATTTCGCAAGAGCAAGGATCCGAGCACCTATACCGTATTGCTCGAAGACAGTGCCGCCTTGATCGGTCTACTGATCGCTTTCGCCGGCCTCCTCGCCGAGCAGGTGACGGGCGACCCGCGCTTCGACGGCGCCGCATCGATCGGTATCGCGCTTGTACTCGCCGCGACCTCGATTCTGCTCGCGCGCGAAAGCAAGGGCCTGCTGATCGGTGAGCCCGCCCATCCGCACGTGCGCAAGGCCATCCTCGACATCGCCAACGCCGATCCTGGCATTCGCCACGCCAATGGCGTGCTCACCGTACAGATGGGACCGGATCAGGTCGTCGCCGCCTTGAGCGCTGAGTTCGAGGATGCGCTGACGACGCCACAGATCGAAGCGTGCATCAAGCGGATCGAGGCCAAGGCGAAACAGGTGCACGGGGAGATCACGGTGCTGTTCGTCAAGCCGCAAACGCCCGAAACCTGGATCGCACGCAGCACGATTATCGAGGATGACTACGCCAGCAACGACGCGGGCGCGCCGTGACTCGCGGATCGTTCGTCGCGATCATGCCGCAGATGCGCGCTGGTTTGCGCTGGACGAGGGACCGGCGCCGCGCGGCGTGGAACATTGCTGGCGATCAGGCCGGCGTCACGAGGTCTTACGCATGGCGCAATTGATGCTCTTCGCCCGCGGGCCGCAGACGCTGCTCGACGATGCCAGCGGGCGCATCGTCTACACGCCCGACGTGGTCGCGCCGACGTTGGCGCAGCGATGGTTCGATGAACTTCGCGATGGTATTGCATGGCGCAGCGGTCGGCGCCTGATGTACGAACGCGAGGTCGACGTGCCGCGCCAACGTGCTCATTTCAAGGTCGACGATCCAGCCCTTCCGCCGGCGCTCGCCGAAGCGGCGACCGTGGTGCGCGCGGCCATCCCGGCACCGTTCGACAGCATTGGCTGCAACCTCTACCGCGACGAGCACGACAGCGTCCGCCCCGCACAACGACAAGCTTGCCGACATCGTCAAGGACGCGCCCATCGTGCTGCTTTCGCTGGGCGCGATGCGGCGCTTGAGCATTCGCGCAAAGCAGCTGCCGCGGCGCGTGCTCAACGTCGATATGGAAGCAGGCAGCCTGCTCCTGATGAGCTGGTCGACGCAGTTGCACTACGATCACGGCATCCCCAAACAACGCGGGCCGGTGGGGCCCCGCATCAGTCTCGCATTCCGCGTGCGCGGTCGCGCAGGGAACTGACATGGCAAACGTGAAGATTGCGACATTCAACGTCAACGGCGTGCGCTCGCGCCTGGCGCATTTGCTCGAGTGGCTTGGCCGTGAACAACCAGACATCGTCTGCCTGCAGGAACTGAAAGCGCCTGACGATGCCTTCCCGATCGAGGACATCCACGCCGCCGGCTACGGTGCGGTGTGGCACGGCCAGCGTTCGTGGAATGGCGTCGCAATCCTCGCGCGCGGAAAGGACCCCATCGAAAGCCGGAGGAACCTGCCGGGCGATCCCGACGACGCGCACAGCCGCTATCTTGAAGCTGCCGCGCATGGCGTCATCGTCGGATGCCTGTACCTGCCCAACGGCAATCCACAGCCGGGACCAAAGTTCGATTACAAGCTGGCCTGGTTCGAACGCCTGATTGCACATGCCGCCGATCTATATCTGAGTGGCCACCCGATCGTGCTGGCCGGCGACTACAACGTAGTACCGACCGATCTGGACATCTACAACCCGGCCGGCTGGCGCAAGGATGCGTTGCTGCAGCCGCAAACACGCGCTTGCTACGAACGGCTGCTTGCACAGGGATGGACGGATGCACTGCGCGCGCTGCATCCGGATGAATCCATCTATACATTCTGGGACTATTTTCGCCGGCACTGGCCGCGCAATTGCGGCTTGCGCATCGATCATCTGCTGCTGAGCGCGCCGCTCGCGCCGCGTCTGCAGGCTGCCGATGTGGATCGCTGGGTGCGCGACCTGCCCGGTGCAAGCGACCACGCGCCGACCTGGATTTCGCTCGCGCCCGCGCCAAGCAAACGTAAACCGCGCGCACGCCCGACGCGACGCACGGCCGGCGCTGCCCGTTAGCAGACGGCGTTTGATACGCGGCAGCAAGGCAAGGTCGCAACCAAGCGGCGCCGCACCGGCGCTCGCGCGGCAACCGGCCTCCCCGTGCTACACCATGTCGACCCGCCCGCCACTGGTCGATTCGAGAGGGACTGCGACTCGAAGGACAACGGATGCCGCTGATTCCGTCCATGTCTCACGTCAAGGTTGATCGAGGACAGCACGCATGCGGCGCCGGGATTTCGTTGCGATGGACCGCAACCTGTCACGATCTGTCGGATGCTTGTCACAAGCGATCCTGTCGCTTCGGGCATGGAATAGCTTGCCAGCCGGCGCCGCGCGGGCGTCTCCGCTTGGCCTTTTTCTTGCTAGGTCGATGGCGGCGTCATCCGCAGGGCGGCCTTGCCAATTGGGGAACGGTCACCCGGCACAATGCCGTCGCATCCCGCCGCAATCGCGGCATGAAACATCAATTGAGGCGTCGCATGTCTATCAAGCATATCGTCCAGAGTTCCTTTCTTTGCATGGCTTTCGCGTTGCCCACCCTGCAGGCCGCCGCCGCTGACCAATGGCATTTTGTGGTGAAGAACGCAACGGAATCGCGAATTACCAAACTGCAAGTGTCGCAAGACAAGAAAGAGTGGGGCGACTTCGATGTCGGCCGGGGAATTGCGGCTGGCGAGACTGCCACCATGCTGTGGGACAACAGCACCGACGACGAAAATTGCAAACAGTGGATTCGCGCGAAGTTCAGCGACGGCAGCTTTAGCGAACCGAGCAAGCAGAATTTCTGCGAAGACCTCGATACACCGATCGAATTCTCGGAGTGAGCCTATCGGAGGGCACGCGTTTCATCGGCGTGCCACGTCCATGAGCGCAACGGGACCTGCGAAGGTCCCGTTCCGTTTGCGCAATACGCCATTCAAATCTCCGGCCGGAAGTCATCCGGCCAGAGTCCTCGTCAGTACATGTCGCACTGTGCTTGAGTCATGACGTCGCTGGGAGGTCGAGAAAATAAGCCACCACCTCGCCCTTGATCTTGATCGTCAGCAGGTTGCCGTGGCGGTCGCGCTGCTTGCCGACCGGCACGCGCACCCAGCCTTCGCTGATGCAGTACTCCTCCACATCGTGACGCTCCTTTCCGTTGAAGCGGATGCCGATACCGCGTTCAAGTACCGCCGCGTCATGAAACGGACTTTTCGGATTCGTCGCGAGTCGATCGGGAAGCATGTCGGTCATCGGTTCGGTCACATGGATGCGGCGAGGCCGCGATGGTGACAGGAAAAAGAGGCTGGGGCGAAGGTGAGAGAATACCTACCCGGTCCATAACCGTGTCTTTGGTTCGAGATAGGACGCCTCGCTCGGCTGGGGGTGAATACGCGTCATGCCATCGCGTCGAATTAGCGTACGCTCTGTGCGCGTGCACGCCGAGCAAACACCACGCAGATCACGCCGAATACCATATGCGCGAAAATACTGAGGACAATCCAGTTGAGGTGTTTGAACGTTGGCGATGCCCCTACGCGCGATAGCGGCATCACCACGAAATTCATGATCGCGTACAACAGCACGCCGTACAGCGGCCCGTACACGAAGGGTTTGCGCAACAACGCCGGCGCACGCTGACCCACCAGTGTGTACGCCGTGACAAACATCGTGGCCATGAAAAGATGCAGTGTCGCGCCCAACAATGCACTCGTAATGCCGCCTTGATAACTGTCCTTGCCCAGGACGCCCACCGCGATAGTCTGGAAAACCTTTACCAACCCCGCCGTATTCCACGTAAACCAGAGCGTGACTGCGAAGATCATGTCGCCCAAGGCGATGATCAGGCCGCCGTAGACTACTTGCAGCCAATCGGTCGTGTGCTGCAATGGGGCGGGATGAGCGGACATGGCAAAGCTCCAATAGTTAATGCGCGCACGGGGGAGTTTTGGCGTTGAGATCGAAGATTAACCTGCGCCGGCGTGGCAGTCAGCGCGGACGCCGCGGCCCGGGCGCGGAGTGACGTCCCTGCGCCGCATCGATCTCATCGATCCAGCCGGCACGCGAGTGCCCGAACGCATCGGCGTACGGCACGTATGGCTTGATGTCGAGTATCGGTGTGCCGTCGAGCAGGTCCACGCCACGCACGCGCAAGGCGCGCTCCTCGACAGCGATCAGCTCCACCGCGGAAAGGCCGATCGCATTGGGCCGGTGCGGCGAGCGCGTCGCCAGCACGCTGCGCTTGGCGCCGCCGCGCGGTGGTCGAACCTCGGCCTTCCAGCCTTCGCTGCGATGGAACACGAACAGCAGCCAGATGCGCTCGAACCCGGCCAGATCGCGAAATGCCGCGAACTCGATGTCAGGCACAAATTCTATGCTCGCCTCAGCGACCGCACCGGTCTCGGTCCCTTCGACGACGGTCGACTGATGCGGTGCGTCGATACGCCGCGTGTAAGGCGACCGCACGAATGCAATCGGTTGGGCGTTGTAGCCATTCGTAGAATTGCCCATCGGTCGCCTGTGATATCGAGAAAATAGCGCCAGCTGGCCACGCGGCACGCGAGCCGGACCGGTTGCGCATTGGCACCGACATCGTCGGCGGTACGCAAACATTCAAACAGGCATTCGCGTTGACGGGAACGGACTACGTCATCTTTGCCGACGGTTTCGACTGAAGCGACACCGGCACGAATCCTATCGAAGCTGACTGTCCTTGCTACCGCGGCGGTTGTAGCCGCCGGCGCTCGCTTGAGTGCGATCGTGCGTTTCCTGGCACGCCACGCACAAACGCACGCCCACCACGGCCCGGCGGCGTGCCGGCGGGATGCGTGCGGCGCATTCTTCACAACGCGTCAGGCTCGGGCCCTTGGGCATCTGGCTACGGGCGCGCTTGATCGCATCCTCGACCGTCGCGTCGATCTGGTCTTGTACGGCGCTATCGCCTGCCCAGCCGGTTGCCATTGCCCTCTCCGGTTCTGCCCAAACGGGCTGCTACCCCGAAATGTCGGGGCACGGGTGAACGGTCACAATGGCCAGCGCTGCGCAAGCGTCGCTGGACCTGCGCAAATTCCTGCAATCAGTGCTCAATCGGCGCGCTGAACGTCACGTCGTACTCGAACGACGCATGCTCGTCGCTGAAGGTATGCGCGCCATCGGTGTGCAAGCGGCCGGCAATCACCTTGTCATCAAGCGATTTCATCTCGAACTGATCGAGGCCACTGGTATTCATCCAGCCTTTGTTGATTTCCACTGTGTAGATGTCGTTGCTGTTGGCACGCTTGCCGTGATCAAACATGTCATCGCCTATGGTGACCGCGATCGCATGAAACTTGCCTGCGGCAGCAAGCTTGTCCAGTTGATCGCGATCGTGCCGGAGCGCGTCGCCGCTGATGGGCGCGTCTGCGAAAATCAGGCGAATGTCCTGCTTTTCCTTGTGAAATGAATTGGGTTGCGCAATCGCATACGCGTGGGTCAACGCAATCGCCTTGCCGTTGACGATCATCTTGCCTTGCACCGTCCCCTCTGCGGCGTAAACCGATAGCGGGCAAAGACCACAAATGAACAGTGCGAATAACGTTGCATGGCGCCGCATGATCCCTTCCCCTGAATGACCGGACGGGGAGCTTACACCGGGCACGATGATTACGTTGGAGAGGTGCGACGAAGGGCACGTCTCCACACTCGTCAATGCTGGCACGCAATATGCCTCCCTCAAGCTGCTCGTAAACGATGGGGTAATGGCATGATCAGCAAGAACGTTTTTCGGCATGCGACATTCGCGGCGGTTCTGGCCCTGGCTGCGGCTTCGTCATGTGCGCTAGCGGCAGAAGGCGCCAGTTGCGCCGCGCGGATTCCCGGCCCGAACGGACAATCCGGCGCGACCATTGGACACATGAATGCAGCCGGCAAGTGCGTGACCACGGTTGCACCCCAGGCAAAAGCGGCTGACGACGGTGGTATGGAAGCCAGCGCGCAGTGCCGTGATTTGTCATTTAGCTACAACAAAAACCGCACCAGTGCCTGCAACAAGCACGGCGGTGTGCTGCAGTGGCTGGCACAGCAATAAGGGAAAAGGTCGCGCCGTCCCCTTTTGCGTCCTTTGCGGCGCGGGGTCCCCCATGCCCAAGCGGGGATACATACGGGGCCGCCAAGTCCACTGCCTGATGGCAGTCGACAGGCGGTTTCGCACGCTCCGATGGCGCCGGTTCCGCTTCGTCCTGGTCCGCTCAGTAGTAAGTCCGCGCGGTCACTTCCATGCCCGAGCCTGATTCGGTGCGCCGGTAGAACACGCCCAGCGCGATGTATCGGTTGAGGTGGAACACCGGTCCGGTGACGAATTCGGTGGTGCGGTGGCCAAGCACGTCGCTGTGGCTGGCACTCGCAATCGCCTCGACCCAGGGCGCAAAGCGGTGACGGAACTCGACGATCTGGGACAATCCGGTATCGCGCACCGTGCCGCGCACGGGATGTTCGAATTGCGCCCGCACCACCGCTCCTTCCACGGCGATCAATGTGTCGTCGTCGAGCAACCAGCGTCCGCCAGTTCCGATTCGAATCGCGCGGCTGTGCTGCCACGCAGGATTGCCGTAGGCGCCAGCATTGCCAAGCGACCCAAATAGATGAACGTGGCGGCCCACCTCGACATAGCCGCCGAGGGTGTCGTTGCTGAAACTGCGACCGTCGACGTGGGCCTGCTGGTGGCTCAGGTATACGTAGTCATAGCTCAGTGGATCGGCGCTTGCCGACGCGGCGGCAAGGACCATGGTGACCAGCGCTGCGGCGATACGCATCCAGCTTCATCCTCCCCTCGACCCGGACCTTGCGCAACGCCCCCGCGCGGATCCCCGGCGACCAGCATAGCGACGGGTCTGCTGGCCAGCAATACGATCCCCTGCGGCGGCGCTTCTGATTGGTGAAGTCGACCCCATTTCCGCTCCAACCCACAAATAGAGACACGCTGTGACCAATTCCCGTCGACGCCTCCCGCTCGCCGTGAGGCTTCCACGCCATTGCGGCGCTGCCCTCGTGCTCGCAGCCCTCGCCGTGCTCGGCGGTTGCGCTACACAAAAGCCGGTGCGGGGCCCGACGCGCCCGCCGGCCGAGGTGCGTGCGCAGATCGTGCGCCTGATGCCTGCAAAAACCGTGGACCGGCAAGGCTGGGCAACCGACATCTACGCCGCCTTCAACGCCCTCGACATCGAACCGACAACCAGCAACCTCTGCGCAACGCTGGCGGTGGCCGAGCAGGAATCATCATTCAACGTCGATCCGGTGGTGCCCGGCTTGGGCAAGATCGCGCGCGCCGAAATCGAACGTCGCGCCGAGCAGCACCATGTACCGCTGTTGCTGGTGCGCGCCGCGCTGCTGCTGAAGTCACCCAATGGCAAGAGCTACAGCGAGCGGATTGCCGCGGTGCGCACCGAACAGGACATGAGTCATATTTACGAGGACTTCATCGGCTCGGTGCCGTTGGGAAAAAGGCTGTTTGCGGAGTCGAACCCTGTGCATACCGCCGGCCCGATGCAGGTGAGCGTCGCCTTTGCCGAACAGCACGTGCGCGAGCATCCCTATCCCTACCCGATCAACGGCTCGATCCGGCACGAGGTGTTCAGCCGGCGCGGTGGCGTGTACTTTGGTATCGCCCATTTGCTGGGTTATCCAGAACACTATGAGCGCATGCTCTACCGCTTCGCCGACTTCAATGCCGGCTTCTACGCCAGCCGCAATGCGGCGTTCCAGAATGCCGTCAGCCGCGCATCCGGCATCCCGCTCGCGCTTGACGGCGACCTGATTCGCTACGACAGCGGGCGTGACGGCAACGATCCGGGCGCCACAGAACGCGCGGTCCGCTCGCTGGCACGCCGCCTGGACTTGAGCGACTCGCAAATCCGCCGTGCGCTTGAACAAGGCGAGACCGTCGAATTCGAAACGACTTCACTCTACACGCGCGTCTTCGCGCTCGCCGAACAGATCGAACGCAAACCACTTCCGCGCGCGCTGGTTCCGCGCATCAAACTGGCCAGTCCGAAAATCACGCGCGCCCTTACCACCGAATGGTTCGCGACCCGGGTCGACCAGCGCTATCAATCTTGCATGGCAAAAACGCCAGCCCGTTGAAGAGGCGATGAGGCCAAGAAACAGGTCAGCCCTTGGTGGGCGAAGCGCATTGGAGAACGGCTCTGCAACTGCTCCAATCTCGACGACCGGACGATGTTGGCGTCCGGCTACACTAAGCGCTTTGGGTCGTCGCGCCACTGCCTTGCATGAATGCTCCGGATTCCGCCCAACACACCCCGCTGATGCGCCAGTATTTTGCGGCCAAGAGCCAGCATCCTGATGTGCTGTTGTTCTTCCGCATGGGCGATTTCTACGAATTGTTCTATGACGATGCGCGCAAGGCAGCGCGTCTGCTCGACATCACGTTGACCCAGCGCGGCGCGTCGGCGGGTGCGCCAATTCCAATGGCCGGTGTGCCGTATCACGCGGTCGAGGGTTATCTTGCGCGCCTGGTCAAACTCGGCGAGTCGATTGCGATTTGCGAGCAGATCGGCGACCCGGCCCTCGCAAAAGGACTGGTCGAGCGCAAGGTCGTGCGCGTGGTCACGCCCGGCACGGTGACCGATGCGGCACTGCTGGAAGAGCGTCGCGACAACCTGCTGCTGGCGATTTCGGCGGGAAAACCACCCGCCAGCAAATCCGGCGCGGACAAGACCCCATACGGTCTGGCCTGGATTGATCTTTCGGCAGGGCGTTTCCTTCTCAGCGAAGTGGACGACGCAGAATCGCTCGCCGCTGAACTTGCGCGTCTTGCCCCGGCGGAAACCCTGGTCGCCGAAGAGATCGCATGGCCGATCTTCGTCACCGCCCTGCCCGGCTTGCGCAAGCGCGCGCCTTGGCACTTCGACGGTGCCACGGCGCAGCGTGAACTGGCTCGTTTTTTCGGCACCCGGAATCTGTCCGGATTTGGCTGCGACGGCCTGGCTTTGGGCGTCGCCGCGGCCGGCGCATTGCTTGGCTATGTCGAGGAAACTCAAAAATCTGCGCTCCCGCATCTGGCCGGGCTCAGCGTCGAGAATGCGACTGAGACAATTGCGCTCGACGCGGCCACGCGACGCAACCTCGAACTCGATACGCACGCGAGCGGCAACCGCGAATTTACCTTGCTCGGCGTACTCGACCGCACCATCACGCCGATGGGTGCGCGAGCGCTGCGGCGCTGGCTGCATCGACCCCTGCGCGAGCGCGGCGTGCCCAAGCGCCGTCACCAGGCAATCCAATCGCTGATCGATCAGCGCGAACACGAAGGACTGCGTGAAATCCTGCGCGGCATTGGCGACCTGGAACGCATCCTCGCGCGTGTGGCACTGCGCTCTGCGCGCCCGCGCGATCTGTCGACACTGCGCGATGGTCTTGCACTGGCGCCGGAGCTTGCTCGTGCACTGCTCCCCGAGCGTGAAGACAAGAAAGTTGCCATCCCCGGCCGCACTTCTCCGCAAGCCAGCCCGCTTTTGCATGACCTGCTCGCGCGATTCGGCGAACACGCGGCAACCACCCAGCATCTCGCCAGCGCCCTGGTCGAGTCGCCGCCCGCTTTGCAACGCGACGGTGGCGTGATCCGCACCGGGTTCGACGCCGAACTGGACGAACTGCGCCTGCTTTCAACCCATGCAGACCAGTTCCTCATTGATCTGGAAGAACGTGAGAAGGCCGCGAGCGGCATCCCCACGCTGAAGGTAGGCTACAACCGCGTGCACGGCTACTACATCGAAATCAGCAAGGCGCAAGCGGACAAGGCGCCAACCCGTTATACGCGCCGCCAGACCATCAAAGGCGCCGAGCGCTACGTCACCGAAGAACTAAAAGCGTTCGAAGACAAGGTATTGAGCGCGCGCGAACGTTCGCTGATGCGCGAGCGAGCGCTTTACGAAGGCCTGCTCGATTTTCTGGTCGAACGCCTTGGACCGCTGCAAGTCGCCGCCGCTGCCATCGCCGAACTCGATGTGCTCGCAAACCTTGCCGAACGTGCCGACGCGCTCGGCTGGAATCCACCCGAACTGGTCGATATCGGCGGCATCCACATCGTGCGCGGACGCCATCCGGTCGTCGAACGCGTGCGCAGCGATCCGTTCGAACCAAATGATCTGGTGCTCAACGATGCCCGCCGCATGCTGGTAGTAACCGGCCCCAACATGGGCGGCAAGTCGACCTACATGCGCCAGGCCGCACTGATCGTGCTCCTCGCACACATCGGCAGTTTCGTCCCGGCCGACTCCGCGACGATTGGGCCGATCGACCGCATCTTCACACGCATCGGTGCAGGCGACGATCTCGCGCGCGGCCAATCAACCTTCATGGTCGAGATGAGCGAAACCGCGAACATTCTGCACAATGCGACAGCGTCGAGTCTTGTGCTGATGGACGAGATAGGTCGCGGCACTTCGACCTACGACGGTCTCGCGCTCGCTCGCGCGTGCGCAGTCAGCCTCGCAACGACGAACCGCGCATTCGCACTGTTCGCTACGCACTATTTCGAGTTGACCGAACTCGCAGTCGAGTATGAGGGTATCGCCAACGTACATCTCGACGCCGTCGAATTTCACGACAAACAGCGGGGCGACCAACTCGTGTTCATGCATGCGGTCAAGGAAGGCCCGGCCAACCGCAGCTTCGGGCTGCAGGTCGCCGCGCTTGCGGGTCTGCCGAAGGCGGTCATCGCGGACGCGCGCAAGACACTCGCGAACCTCGAACGCGGTGCGCACGGCGCCGACCGCACGCGCGCACTCGAGAGCAATGCCACGTCGCCGCAGCTCGGCTTGTTTTCGCCCGCATTGCCCTCGAAAGTCGAAGCCGCTTTGCGCGACATGGATCCGGATGCTCTGTCGCCGCGCGAAGCGCTTGAAGCGCTGTATCGCCTGAAGCAGCTGGACTGAAACACAACCGCCGCAGAGACGATCGAGACGCATCGACGGTGCATTCTTTGTCATAGCCTCAGGCTATCGAGCGGATCGAGACAAACAACTTCCACCAATTGCTGCAAGCTAGTACGTTGGCTGTGGGCCGGAAGACACTCCACCATCCGGCTGTGCCAACGCGAGAACGAGCTGCACGCCCGCTTCCAGGTGATGCGGATTCCACACCGGCCAAGGAAAACGCGATGAAGAAGAAACTGACCACCGCTGCAGGCGCACCCGTTGCGGACAACCAGAACACGATGACCGCCGGCCCGCGCGGACCCGCATTGCTGCAGGATGTCTGGTTCCTCGAAAAACTCGCCCACTTCGACCGCGAGGTGATTCCCGAGCGTCGCATGCATGCCAAGGGCTCCGGTGCATTCGGCACGTTCACCGTGACGCACGACATCAGCCGCTACACCAAAGCCAAATTGTTCTCCGCGATCGGCAAGAAGACCGACATGTTCGTGCGCTTCTCCACCGTCGCCGGCGAACGCGGCGCGGCGGATGCCGAACGCGATATCCGCGGCTTCGCGATGAAGTTCTACACCGAGGAGGGCAACTGGGACCTGGTTGGCAACAACACGCCGGTGTTCTTCTTCCGTGACCCGTTGAAATTCCCGGACCTCAATCACGCGGTCAAGCGCGATCCACGCACCAATCTGCGCAGCGCGAACAACAATTGGGATTTCTGGACTTCGCTGCCGGAGGCGCTACACCAGATCACCATCGTGATGAGCGACCGTGGCATCCCGGCCGGCTATCGGCACATGCACGGCTTCGGCAGCCACACCTTCAGTTTCATCAACGCGGCCAACGAACGCTTCTGGGTGAAATTCCACTTCCGCACCCGGCAGGGCATCAAGAACCTGAGCGATGCCGAGGCCGCAGCCATCGTCGCCGGCGATCGCGAAAGCTCGCAACGTGATCTCTACGAAGCGATCGAGCGCGGCGATTTCCCGAAGTGGACAATGTCCGTGCAGATCATGCCGGAGACGGACTCGGCCAAGGTTTCGTACCACCCGTTCGACCTGACCAAGGTCTGGCCAAAGGGCGATTACCCGCTGATCGAAGTCGGCGAATTCGAACTCAACCGAAATTCGCCCAACTACTTCGCCGATGTCGAGCAGGCTGCGTTCACGCCCGCGAGCGTTGTCCCCGGCATCAGCTTCTCGCCGGACAAGATGCTGCAGGGCCGGTTGTTCTCGTACGGCGACGCGCAGCGCTACCGGCTCGGCGTCAACCACGCGCAGATCCCGGTCAACCAGCCGAAGTGCCCGTTCCACAGTTACCACCGCGACGGCGCGATGCGCGTGGACGGCAATCACGGCAGCACGCTGCATTACGAGCCGAACAGTGTTGGCGAATGGCAGGAACAACCCGATTTTCGAGAGCCACCGCTGGCGATCGAGGGCGCAGCCGATCGCTGGAACTTCCGCGAGGACGACGCCGACTATTTCACCCAGCCTGGCAACCTGTTCCGCCTGATGAGCACGGCGCAGCAACAGGTGTTGTTCGACAATACGGCGCGCGCGATGACCGGCACCACGGCGCAAATCCAGCAACGCCACATCGATCACTGCGGCAAGGCCGATCCGGCCTATGGCGCCGGCGTCGCGAAGGCATTGAAGGCGGACCGGTAGCGCCCGCGCGATACATGCGAATGGCTGGCCGCGGATCGCCCATTGCAGGAGCGGCGCTGCTGCGATTGTGATGCTCGCGCGTTATCTGGTTGCGCTTGCAGCGCTCCTGCTGGGGCAGCAGTTGGAGCGGCGGCGCGCGTGATGCGCTTGCCATTCTTCAATCAGCATCGCTGCCTCCGACTCCCCAAAAAGCTGTGTCCTGCGCGTCTGGCGGCACAGCGTTGCCGGATCAGCAAAGCGGCAGGCGCGAGCCGGATCTACCAGGCATCGATATCACCGAGCGCATGGATCAATCGGCGCGCACGCTTGTTCGGCTTGGTGGCCGGCTTGATGTAGCCGGCCATTGCGAGCCGGCGCTGTTCGGCCGCCGCTTCGCGCGCGATGCGGCCCGCTTCGGTCTCGCAATACAGTTGCTGCGCAATCGCAGCAGAACCGCGCTTCTCGCTTAGCGCGATGACGTCGATTTCGAACCGGTCTTCGCCGCGGCTGATCCTCAATCGATCACCGATGCGCACGTTTTTCGCTGGCTTGGCAGCGGCGTCGTTTAGTTCGATCTTGCCGCCTTCAATCGCATTCTTGGCCAGCGCGCGCGTCTTGAAGAAACGTGCTGCCCACAACCAGACGTCGAGGCGAACTGCAGGCGGCGGCGTGGTTAACCCGGATGGGCTTTTCATTCGATGGGTCGCATCGGCATGACGCGACAATGGCTACTCCGCAGCATCAGCGCAACAACAGACGCGCGTCGATTCTCTTCAAGCATCGCGGGGGACCGTTGGCGGCGTAGGTGAACGGTGGCGTTGCACTACCAAGAAATCAGTGGTTTGCGCCGAACACTTCGTGTATCGTGCGCGGAGTTTGTTGCGCCGCTTCGCGTTTTCCCTTTGGGCTGTGATTCCGATGGGCTGCCTCTTGGCAACCTTTCCATGGCCCGCGCCGCTCGGCTTTCGTCGCGCCAAACCCGGAACCCTCGACCATCAGGTCAGCTGGGTCCGCCAATCGTTCTGCCTGTAGCGCGGTTCCATGGGAACGCTTCAGGTGCGGCACCGCTTCTTGCAACGAACGGTTGTCGCTGGTCCCTGCGCTGTCACGTTTTCCGATCGTCACCGATCGGTAAATCGGCGCTGTGCGCGGACACCCAAACAGGGATTTTTCATCATGTCGTTTGAAACACTCGGGCTTTCGCCCGCCTTGCTGCGCGCGCTCACCGAGCACGGCTACACCGAGCCCACGCCGGTCCAGATTCAGGCCATTCCCGTCGCGCTGGCGGGCAAGGATCTCCTCGCCGGCGCGCAGACCGGCACCGGCAAGACGGCGGCGTTTGCGCTGCCCTTGCTCGACCATCTTTATGTCACCAAACGCGGCCAGGCGCTGGCAAAGACGCCACGCGCGTTGATCCTGACACCGACACGCGAACTCGCAGCTCAGGTACACGAGAGCGTGCGCGGCTATGGCAAGCATCTGGGCGTGCGGGCCACAACCATATTCGGCGGCGTCGGCATGCAGCCGCAGGTGGATGCACTGCGTCGCGGCGTCGAGATTGTCGTCGCAACGCCCGGTCGTCTAATGGATCACATGGAACGGCGCAGCATCAATCTTTCCAACATCGAGGTGCTGATTCTCGATGAAGCGGACCGCATGCTCGACATGGGCTTCCTGCCCGCGATCAAGCGCATCCTCGCCGCGTTGCCGCGGCAGAACCGCAAGACATGGTTGTTCTCGGCCACGTTTGCGCCGGAGATCAAGGCACTTGCGGCGCAGTTCATGCGCGACCCCGTCGAGATCCAGGTGGCCAAGCCAAACAGTGTCGTGGCCACCGTCACCCACCGTATTCACCCGGTCGATGCCGCGCGCAAGCGCGATCTGCTGCTGCATCTGTTGCTCAACGACGCACGCCAGACGCTGGTGTTCGGTCGAACCAAGCATGGCGCGGACAAACTCACCAGCGCGCTGGAAAAAGCCGGCCTGCGTGCCGCTGCGATTCATGGCAACAAAAGCCAGGCACAACGCACGCGCGCCCTGAAAGACTTCAAGAGCGGCAAGGTTTCAGTGCTGGTCGCGACCGACATCGCCGCGCGCGGTCTGGACATCGACCAATTGCCAATGGTGATCAATTTCGACTTGCCGATGGTGGCCGAAGACTACGTGCATCGCATTGGCCGCACCGGCCGTGCAGGTGCCGAAGGACTCGCCATCTCGCTGGTATCGAGTGACGAGGAAGGTCTGCTGCGCGACATTCGCCGCATGCTGAAACAGGACATCGCGATCGAACCGATTGCCGGTTTCGAACCCTCGCGACCGCTGCGTGTCGATGGCACCTCGCGTCCGACCCAGAACCAACGTCCGCCGCAGCGTCACGCCCGCCGCCCGCATGTAGGCAATGGCAGCGACGCGCATCCGGGTTCACGCAACAAGAAGCCGCAGCAGCGCAGCAACGGCGGCCAGCGCTACTCGCGTCCGGCTTGAGCACGGCGTCAGCGATGCGGCTGCAACGCCCTATCGCTGCGCGCACTCTTTCTTCACACAACGTTACTTGCGCGAGCAGTGTCCACTAGCTCGCATTGAGCAAGGCTGCTTGCAGCTCACGTCGCAAATTTTTTGGCTCGCACGCAACTAGCCTTACCACTGGCGTCGCGTGCCAGTCGGCGCAACGCTGGATGGCCTGCGCGAGGGCCGCGGTCAGGGCTGGCGTCGGCTTCACCTCCGCTTCCAGATACAGCGCCTTGACCTCGAACACGCCGTCGGCGCGATGCGCTTTTGCATCCAGCCGCCCGACCAGACGACCTCGATGAAGGATCGGCAACACGTAGTAGCCGTATTTGCGTTTTGGCGCTGGCGTGTAGCACTCGATGCGGTAATCAAAGCCGAACATCGTCGCCGCGCGCTCGCGGTCCCACACCACCGGGTCGAACGGCGACAGCAAGGTCGTGTGCGTCGCGCGCAATCGGTTGCTCGCCGTGGCGCCCAGCAGAGCGGCGTGTTCGCGATGCACGTAAGCCACGTTTTCCCACTCCGCCACTTCTACTCGAAGCAGTTCGCCGCTGACGACAAACATGTCGAGATCGGCGTCTTTTAATTTGCCGCCAGCGCGGAAGTAATCGTTTATCCAGCGCGCCTGCGTAACGCCGAGCGCTCGCACCGCGCCGAGGATGAATTGTCGTCGCATTGCCGCAGGCGTGATTTCCGCGTCGCCTGCTGCATGCGCGATGCCGCCGCGTGCGCGCGCATTGGCGAGGACGCGCTCGGACAAATCGTAAACGCGATGGAAATTCTCGCGCCGCGCAATCATCAACTCGCCCAGCGCGAACAAGGCTTCAAGCCAGCGCTTTTCCATCTTCCAACCCCACCAGCCACCCGTCGCCCCGCCGTCGCGGCGTTCGAAATCCGACGCCTTGACGGCGCCGTGCGTGTGGATATGCGCCAGCAATGCCTGCATGCCGGCCGCATGATCGCGACGTGCACGCAACGCATGCCGCATCGCCCAATGACCTTCGCGGCCGCGCGAATGCAGGCAATGGAGCGCGTAGTCTGTGCTCGGTACGAAACACGCTTCGTGCGCCCAGCATTCGAAAATTGCGCCGTCTTCGAGCAGCGCGTCCAGCCATTGCGGGTCGTATGCGCCGAGCCGTGAGAACAACACGAGGTACGGACTTCGCGCAACGATGTGGATCGTGTCGATTTGCAAAATACGCATGCGCATCATTGCCGCCAGCACGTCGACCTTGCGCGCACGCCGGTGTGGCCGCGCGAGCAAGCCTTGCGCTGCCAGATGAAGCAGGCGCGCCTGGTGGGTTGTGATGCGGGTTTCCATCGTCACCTTTTCATCGAATAGCGTGAGGACATCGGCGAGGCGCGTTTCGCAGGCCGCGGGAGCGGTCTGCTCGGTCGCGCTGCGTGCGTTCAGTCTGCGCGATTACCGCCGCGGTGCGAGGATCGCATTCAATCGGCCAAATGCGCCATCGTTGCCGGTTCGGATGGTCTAGCCGTCGCGATAATTCAAGTGCGCGCGCGTGGCGGGATTCCTCGTCATGCCTGCTCGATCAACACAGTCGCACGACGGATGGCCTAGAATTGGCAGGTTAAATTCCGTATGGACTGCCGATGCTGTATTTCCTTCACGAAGTCAACCGCACCCTGCTCAATCCGTGGGTGACCTGGTCCGGCGCCACGGCGAACGCCTTGTCGGCACCGGACAACTGGCTTTCGAAAGTGCCGGGTGTCGATCGCATGGCGGCGGGCTACGAACTTTTCTACCGGCTCGGCAAGGATTACGAAAAGCCGGCGTTCGGCATCACTTCGGTGCAAGCGCATGACCGGGAAGCGGCGGTGATCGAGGAACACACGCTCGATCTGCCGTTCTGCAATCTGCTTCATTTCAAGCGCTGCAGCGACGATCCGGATGCGTTGATGCAGTTGCGCAACGATCCGACCGTCCTCGTGGTGGCACCGTTGTCGGGGCATCACGCGACACTGCTGCGGGACACCGTCCGCACCCTGCTGCGCGATCACGATGTTTACATCACCGACTGGGTCGACGCACGCATGGTCCCGCTCGACAAGGGACCCTTTGGCCTCGACGATTACATCGACTACGTACGCCGCTTCATCACCCGGCTTGGCGCGCGCAAACTGCATGTGATGTCGGTGTGCCAGCCGACCGTGCCGGTGCTCGCTGCGGTGTCGCTGATGGCGTCGGCCGGCGAGGCGACCCCGTTGTCCGTCATCCTGATGGGCGGCCCGATTGATCCGCGCCAGTGTCCGACCAAGGTCAACGATCTGGCCACGACCAAGCCCTACGCATGGTTTGAACACAATGTCGTGTTTGACGTGCCGCGCAACTATCCGGGAAAGGGTCGGCGCGTGTATCCAGGCTTCATGCAGCATACCGGTTTCGTTGCCATGAACCCGAGCCGCCACATGGGCGCGCATTGGGATTTCTATCAGAACCTGCTGCGTGGCGATCTGGACGATGCCGCCGCGCATCGGCGCTTCTACGACGAATACAACGCGGTGCTCGATCTGCCGGGCGAGTTTTACCTGGACACGATCCGCATCGTTTTCCAGGATCACCTGCTGCCTCTGGGGAAGTGGATTGTCGAAGGCGAACGCGTCGCGCCCGAAGCGATAAAGCGCACCGCCCTGCTAACCATCGAAGGCGAACTGGACGATATATCCGGCCTTGGCCAGACCCGCGCAGCGCACGATCTTTGTCGCGGGATCCCGCCGAAGAAACATCAGCATATCGAAGTCACCGGCGCAGGCCATTACGGCATTTTCAGTGGACGCCGCTGGCGCGATATCGTGTACCCGGATGTGCGCGATTTCATCCGTCGATTTCACAAAGCCTGAAACCTCACATCTCGCTATCCCCTTCCCTTCGTCCCGGCGCATGCCGGGCGCTTCAGGATCCTTGCATGCGCATTGCCGCCTGTTTCCCCGCCGTCGCACTGCCGCTGATGTGCATGAACGCATGGGCGGACACACCGGCCCCACCGCAAACGATGCAACAGGTGCTGGGCGCATCGAAGTCGACTGACTGGCGCACGCTTGACCCCGACAACACGCTGTACCTTGATCTGGCCGCGGGTCGGGTCGTGATCGAACTGGCACCCGCCTTTGCCCCGTCGCACGCAGCGAACATCAAGACGCTGGTACGAGCGCACTATTTCGATGGTCTGGCCATCCTGCGCGTGCAGGACAACTTCGTGACCCAGTGGGGCGACCCTGCCGCCGGTGAAGCCGGTGAACATGACAAGGCGCGTTCGTTGGGCGAAGCGAGCTCGACACTGGCGCCCGAGTTCGAGCGCCCGATCGCCAGGGAGGTGCCTTTCACGCGCTTGCCCGATGGCGACGTGTTTGCGCCGGAAGTTGGCTTCAGCAATGGCATGCCAGTCGCGCGCGATCGACGCGCCGGCAAGATCTGGCTGGCGCATTGTTACGGCATGGTGGGTGCCGGTCGTGACAACGCCGTAACCAGCGGCAGCGGTGCGGAACTTTATGTCGTGATCGGTCAGGCACCACGCCAGCTTGACCGCAACATTGCCGTGGTCGGCCGCGTCGTGCAGGGCATGGAATTGCTCGCCAGTCTGCCGCGCGGAGGCGGTGCGCTCGGCTTTTACGAAAAACCTGATCAACGCGTACCCATAAAATCGGTGCGCCTCGCGGTGGATGTGCCGGTCGCCGATCGCACGCCGCTGGAAATTCTGCGGACCGATACGCCAACGTTCGCCGCGCTGATCGAATCGCGCCGCAACCGACGCGACGACTGGTACAAGGTCCCGGCGGGGAAAATTGATTTGTGCAATGTTCCCATTCCGGTGCGCGCGACAAACGAATCGCGTCCGAAGCCTTGACCCACACATAAGGATCGATCAGACGACCCTGTGGGAGCGCCGGAAGGCGCGATGCCTTGCTGAAACCCAGGAAAAAAAGCATCGCGCCTTCCGGCGCTCCCACAACCGCAACAGAAAACTACAACTGGGCAGCCCCAAATGTGTCGCAGCTCTTCAGGTCACCGCTCGCGAAACCGCTCTTGAACCATTTCACGCGCTCGGCTGATGTGCCGTGCGTGAACGAATCGGGCACCACGTAACCGCGCGATTGCTTCTGCAAGGTGTCGTCGCCGATTTGATTGGCCGCGTTCAACGCCGCATCGACGTCGCCGGGTTCCAGCCAGTTGAGCTGCTGCTGCGCATGAAAGGCCCACACGCCGGCAAAGCAATCAGCCTGCAGTTCCTGGCGCACTGAAAGACCATTCGCGCCTTCCATCGGCGTGCCTCGCTGTGCCGATTGTTCGACCTTGTCCATGATGCCGAGCAGGTTCTGCACGTGATGGCCCACTTCGTGCGCAATCACGTACGCGCGCGCGAAATCGCCAGCGGCGTGAAAGCGCTGCTGCATTTGCTGGAAGAAATTGAGGTCGAGATATACCTGCCGATCGCCCGGACAATAAAACGGACCCATCGCCGCCGACGCCGCGCCGCATGCCGAGCGGATAGAGCCGTGGAACAACACCAGGGTCGGTGCCGGGTACTGTTTGCCGCTGGCCTTGAACATCTCACCCCAGACATCCTCGGTGCTGCCGAGAATCTTCTTGACGAACTGGGTCTGTTCGTCGTTGGCGGCCGGCGCGACTTGCTGCTGGGTCGTCTGGCCACTGTCGTCCGCGCCGCCCATGAGCAGTTGCAGGATCTCGCTCGGATTCTTGCCGAACAGCAGACCCACGATGACGACCACGATGATGCCGCCGAGTCCAAGCCCGCGACCGCCACCAAAACGCGGACCACCCCCGCCTCCGTCGCCCCCGTCTACCACGTTGTCGCTGGACCGACCTTTCTGCCAGAGCATGCGCTTCTCCACGTCGCATCGGAAATCCGATCGGCAGGACACTACCTGCCGACTGCGCCGGTCGCAAGCACGATTGCGGGTGCAGCGAAACACCTGATTGCGACCATTCATAAAGCATGACAACCGTTGAAGCGGCAAGGGCCCGCGAAGGACGTCATTTTCTTTTCCCCCTCCGTCTCGCACTGGCCGCTTGGTCATGCTCGCTCGCGCCGCCGATTCCTCGTTCGCAATCGGCTATGCTCGATTGATGAATTTACCTTCGCCGACTGCAGCGCGCATGGCGCAACGATTCCGTGGCTTTCTGCCGGTCGTCATCGATGTCGAAACGGGTGGCTTCAACTGCGAGCGTCATGCGCTGCTTGAAATCGCTGCCGTGATCGTGCGCATGGACGCAGCGGGATTCGTGCATCCGGACACGGTCGTGTCGACCCATGTCGAAGGATTTCCAGGTTCAGAACTCGATCCACGTTCGATGGAGATAACCGGCATCGATCCGAACCATCCCTTTCGCGGCGCACTGGCCGAAAAGGAAGCGCTGGAACTGATCTTCAAGCCGGTGCGCGCCGCATTGCGCGCGAACGATTGCCAGCGCGCGATCCTGGTTGGCCACAATGCAGCGTTCGACCTGGGCTTTCTCAACGCCGCCATTCGGCGCACCGCCAACAAGCGCAGCCCGTTCCATCCTTTCAGTTGCTTCGATACGGTGACGCTTGGCGGCCTCGGATTCGGCCAGACCGTGCTCAGCCGCGCGGTCGAGGCCTCGGGCCGCCAGTGGGATGCGCGCGAGGCGCATTCAGCGGTGTATGACACCGAGCGCACCGCCGAGCTTTTCTGCGATGTCGTCAATCGCTGGAAAAAGATGGACGACTTCTGGCGCGAGCACGCCTCTCATCGCAGCGTCATACCGGCGGCGATTTCACCGCTGGAGGCGGACAGCTCGAACACGACGCCTGAATAGCGTCGAAGCTCCGTTGTTTTTCCCTTCTCCTGATGGGAAGAAGACTTCGGACCGTCTCGAATTCCTGGCTGGGGTTCGACGCTGATCCGGAAACGACTTGATCTCGCCGCGGCGCGGGCGCATCTTTCGCGCATGCCGATCTACGAATACGCCCCGATTGATCCGCCCGGTTGCGCGCTGTGTTGCTATGGGTTCGAGCGCGTGCAGCCTTTGTCGGATCGCGCGCTCGAGCGTTGCCCGGCGTGCGACGGTGCGATCCGCCGTGTAATCGGCGCCGCGCAGGTTGTCAGCGGACAAGCGCATGTGCTGCGTGAAAGCCACGTCGCCAAGCACGGCTTCACCCAGTATCGCCGCATCGGCAAGGGTACGTACGAGAAGATCGTCGGCAAGGGGCCGAACACGATCAAGGGCGATTAGGCCGAGGGTGATCGTCATGTTGGTATACGACATCACACACGCCAACTCGATTGATTCGACAAACCAGGAGCGCAGCAAGCGCGACGGGGATTAGGGCGTGCGTGCAAGACTCCGGTCGCGGCTGCGCCGCTCTTGCGGAAATTAGGTCTCGCTCCTGTAGAGCGCTACAAGCGCGACCCGGATTCGCGCGCGCCGAATTAATGTCCGGTTGCGACTGTGCCGTTGCTACGAAGTCGCTTTGGCGGTGCGCTGGCGCAGCGTCTCGAACAACGCGATACCCGTAGCAACCGAGACGTTCAAGCTCTCGACATCACCACGCATCGGGATGTGGGCGAGGAAGTCGCAGCTCTCGCTGGTGAGCCTGCGCATGCCCTCTCCTTCGCTGCCAAGCACGATCGCGATGGGACCATCGAGGTCGACCGCATAAATCGACTGCGGCGCATCCTTGCCACCGAGGCCGACCAGCCACACGCCCGCTTCCTTGATCCCTTTCAGCGCGCGGGCGAGGTTGGTCACCGAGACGATCGGCACGCGATCCGCGGCGCCGGACGACGCGCGACGCACGGTTGGCGTGACGCCAACCGCGCGATCCTTGGGAACGATCACAGCAGTCACGCCGGATGCTTCCGCACTGCGCAGGCAAGCGCCGAAATTGTGGGGGTCGGTGACACCGTCGAGCACCAGCAACAAGGCACCACGTCCGGCTTTTTCGATCAACTCCCCCAGCGCCGACTCCGGCAACGGCGCAGGTGCGTTGTAATAGCCGACCACGCCTTGATGGCGCCCACCGCCAGTCATCTTGTCGAGCGCCGCACGATCGCGCGCATGCGGCTTGACGCCCAATTCGCGCGCGCGTTCGCCAAGCTCCCTGACCCGCGCATTCTGCGTGCCGGTCTCGATGTACAGCTCGACCAGATTGCCGACATCGTGGTTCAACGCGGCTTCGACCGCGTGGATACCGATCAGGAGTTCAGTGCTCATGCCGTGCAGTTTGGACCGGGGAAAAGGGGAAGTGTAAAGCTCGGGGTGTGCGCCGAGCACCCGCATCGGACAGCAACTCAGCGCGATTCAAGTGCCCGCGAACCCTTACCCATTGAGCGAAATCGCCGAAAGGATTGGCGGGCACGTTTGAGCGATTACACCGGCGATTACTCCCGGAAACGCCTCAATTTGGCGGCACCCAAGGTAACTGATTGATTTGAATGGTGGGCGGTGCAGGGATCGAACCTGCGACCCTTGCCGTGTGAAGGCAATGCTCTACCGCTGAGCTAACCGCCCGAAACGCTTCGACAACGCGGGTGCGTTGCGTGAACTGGTGCCGGAGAAGGGAATCGAACCCCCGACCTACGCATTACGAATGCGCCGCTCTACCAACTGAGCTACTCCGGCGAGAGGGTCGCGGAGT